>ENA-OQIH01000046-OQIH01000046.1-human-gut-metagenome-genome-assembly--contig:-NODE-46-length-114133-cov-33.795714_pt1 | contig 114133 bp, 97 predicted proteins | sample MGYA00242575_ERZ504740 | MGnify/ENA primary metagenome ERZ504740 (study PRJEB26092, sample SAMD00036192) | human gut metagenome | host: Homo sapiens | study: EMG produced TPA metagenomics assembly of...
ACGGAAAACAAGAAAAGAGAAAAAACGGAAGGCAAACTTGCAAACTTGCAAAACTTGCAGCACTTCCACACCCACACACGTGCGCGTACATTATAATATGAAAAAATAATAAAGCATAAAAAAGAGAGCGGAAGACAGACGGACGATACCGGAGAGAACTACAACGGAGAAAAGGATAACAGAATGCAAAAGGCGGAAAGGGAGATACGTGACAAGACTTCCGGTGGAAAAGCAGGAAAGCCTGACAAGGAGAAAATAAGAAAGCGGAAGACAAGGACTAGAACAAAACAGACACTGACCGTAAAGGACCGACTCCCTGAATCTGCGGCAACCACACACTTTAACCTTAATACAATTCACATAATTCTGCGGAAGACACGTATCCTGCATGCGAAAAAACTCCTAGCTACTTTAAACAAGGTACGTTACTAACATACAGGCCTCTATGTTAGTAACGTACAAGGTCACACATTACTAACCTTACGGAACACACGTTACTAACCCTTCGAAACACACAAACTATACAAAAGCACATAGCATCCCGTCCAATACCCAGATACTCCGTCAGAAAAGCTGCCGGCTGCTGTTCACCTACCGCTCATCGGTTACCATAACCTCCAGAAAGATTTTCTTCATCCCCCCATTACAAAAAAACAGGATAGAACCAGACCATTCACTACCTAGAACTAGGAAAAAAGATGGAAGCCAACACACCACTCCACCTCTTCCTCCACTCTACCCTTCACACTCTCATCGGATTGTATGTCATTACTTTACCAGGATATAATAATCCATCGCCATTATAATGTACGCATACGCGCAATCGCGCGCGCTCGTGTGTGTGTGTGGAAAGACTGCAAGTTGTGCAAGTTTGCAAGTTTCCCCCTTGCATCATCTCATAAAAGGAGCTGAAAAAACAAAAGAAACAACAAGAGAATAATCACCAAGAATTAAAATATCAACAACTTTCAGGCCCCTCGCTCCAGTTCCAAACAGACCTTATAAAAAATGGAGAATCAGCAAAACGAATTACATAAAAAACAATCACACATAAAATTATTGTCTTTCACACTTTGCTTTCTTTATATTGTAGCGATAGGCTCGACAAGCCAAAACAAAGTATATCGCACATTGTATCCATAGGATAATATATTGCTGACTGATTTCAGACATACTAGCTCCCATAGAATTTATCTTAACAAAGGCCAAAGTTCCGGGAGCCGCAGGAACCATATAATGAATCCATTGCCAATACCAAGGCATTAACTCCAGCGGATAAGAAACTCCGGACAGGAAAATCAATCCTACAGAGAAGAAAGCTACCAACAACAATGGAGCATCACTATCACTGAAAAATAACGAACAGGCCAATCCAAAGAAACTGGTAGCAAGAATATAAGGTATCATAAGTGCCACAATTTTCCACGGATATGCTAAATGAGGCAATTGGAAAACTAAAGGAAGAAGCCCCAACAAAAAGACAGAGAATAAAGCATAAAAGACTAAATAAGTAAATGATTTTCCTATCACTACGGATGCCATACGTAAAAAAGAAAGATCCCTTCCTTCAGGGCCTGCAAACATCAGTATATCTCCAGTTTCACGCTCTTTCCCACTCAACATGCTGATAACAAATATCAACGTCTGAAAAATAACAACCATCAAAACGGCAGGTATCAAATAAGTACCATAACCATCGGTATAATTATACAGGGCAGTACCTACCACATCGACAGACCTTGTTTGAACCACAGATTGTATATCATCCTGAGGTAGAAAAACCACTTGCTCGGGTCGGACATCATCATTCACAGCAAGCATGGCTCCAGCAGACGCTTCCTGCATGGAAGCAAAATAAAGGAAAGCCGTAGTGGTGCTGTACATAATATATATCGCTTCTTCACCACGCCCCACACGAGCGTCAAAATCCGCGGGAATGTAAACAATACCCACCACTTCATCATATTTCATCAATTCCTTAGCAGCAGGCAAATCAGCATTGTTTGTCAATACCCGTGCCTGCGGAGTGGCATCCAGCAAACGGATGTAACTGCGGCTTAACGGAGTGCGACTCATATCCACTACTGCCACCGGAGCATCGCGTACCACATTGGGAGCATACATATAGTTATAAAGTAATCCATACACAAAGATGCCACCGCTGAGTACCAATAAAATGGAATAGCGGGTACACATCACACGAAACTCGTGCCAAGATACAGCTAATATATTATTCAATATCGTCATATTTCCGACTGATTAAAGAGCGTTTCAAATGAGGTAACAACAATAAAGGAGGAATAAGGAACAACAGCAGACAGGCTACATTGCCCCACATATACGCATAACCATAGTTGCCATAAAGCAGATTCTGTCCAATCTCGACAAAGTGACGGACGGGGAAAAGATAAGAGGCATAGTACACCGGTGCAAACATGTGAAGCACCGGAAAGGTAACCCCGCCAAGGGTAGCGCCTAACGATCCTACCATGGAAACGATACTGATAATAATACTCAACGCAGGAAAAAGAGAGAACAGAAAAACCGCCAGCGCCTGCGTAGCAATGACCAATAGTGCCGAAGTAAGATTCAACGCCCAAAAACCACAATCCATCGGTATATGCATGGCACCAAAAAAGACATAGTTTGCCAGAATACTCATAACGATGAAGATAAAACTGTATGGAAGTAACTTGGCAGTGACCGCCACCCAGATATTCCCATCTGCCACTGCCAGCCAATTGGCTGAAGTATGGAATTTCCCTTCACTGCCAATGGAGTATGTAGTGACCAACAACAAGATAACTTGCAGAAAAACAAAGAAGAATGGCTGTGTAAGATAGACCGAATAATCCATATCAGGATTAAATAACGGATGATTCTGTGTGGTGACCGGTAACAGAAAAGATTCTATCTCTTCCTGATTTATACCCAATGCCACAGCATGAGTGACAATGGGAACTACCGAGATGCTTTTCAACAAACTTTGAAATGCTCCATGAATCTCACTTCCCACACTCATCAATGCATAATGGTAATAATAAGTCAGAGCTGTTTCCTTACCATCCATCACCTTTGCTTCAAAACCAGACGGAATACTGAGGTATCCATAAATACTTTTCCGCTGCACATCTGCCCTGGCCTCCGCTTCATCGGCATAATGCCGAGTGATGCGGAAAGTGGGAACAGCCTCGGTCATACGAATTATCTCACGAGAAGTGGCTGTATTATCACCATCCACAACACCCACAGGCAGATTCTCCATCTGTCCGTTATCAAAAATTGTAGCCATAAAGAAGATAGAAAACAAAGGCAAGACGATACACGATGCAAAATAAATGCGCCGGGAAACCATACGGTCCAGTTCACGTTTCAATACCGCTATAAAAGGAGATTCTTTCATTCAAGTAGTTCATTTATATTTACCATTCACTGCAATCAGAATAACATAGCTATCCTTCTATCATTTCAATTCATCCAGATTTACCAAGACGGACATACCCGGTCTTAATCCCTCCATCGGCTCTACAGGCAGCGCATGAATTTCAAAAGTTTTCATATCGTATGTCCCCGTCTGCTTGGTAGAACGCCAAGTGGCAAAACTCCCCAACGGGCTGATGTAATTGATTTTAAATGCCTTGTTTTTTACATCAAGAGCCGGAATATCTCCCATAAAATTCTCGTTCATACGGAAATAAGGCATATAGTCCTCACGGACATTAAGCACTACATGACAGTCATCCAATACTACCAGACTCATAATGGGAGTCCCCGCTCCTACCAGTTCTCCACGCTTGGGGTAGATGGTTGATATCTGTCCGTCTTCGGGAGCTGTGAGGCGGGCATCCATCAACAAGGCCTGAACCTCATTCACAGTGCCCCGAGCCGCATCCACCAAGGAGCGGGCACTCTCTTTATCCTCTTTCTGCGCTCCGTCCTTCACTAACAGGAATTGTTGATGCGCCGCCCGTTCGGCGGCAACAGCAGCTTTATACATGGCTTCCACTTCATCTTTCCGCTGGCTGGTGACCACGCTATCTTTGTAAAGCGCCTGAATACGGTCATACGTCACCGTGGCCAGTTGCAAGTCACTCTTTGACTTGTTCCACAATTCTTCTACCGAACGGACTATCTGCCGACGTGTACCGTCGTCTATTTTCTTGTTCTGAAATTTCGCAATATCTTCCAAGGCATTTACCTGCTGGAACTTCGCCCAAGCCTCAGGACTGTTAATCACAACCAAGGTGTCACCCATCTTTACATACTGTCCCTCCCGGACCAAAAAGGTATCAATTCTACCGGGAAGTTTTCCGGAAATCCGTATTTCAGTAGCTTCTATCTGCCCCTGCAATACAACCGGTTTATTGCTCATAGCTATAATCCCAATGGCAGACACCATAACAATGGCCACAAGAACAACGATAAAAGCGACTCCTAACTGTTTCTTCTCTTTTTCCATATTGTTTTCTTTTTTTATTATTTCCCGAATATAAAGTTCTCGGTTTGTCCGGTACGGCTATACTGCCAAAAACTTTCGGGCATTCCGCAAGTAGAGAGCAGAGATGCCAGTGCCACATCATATTTATAATAAGCCAGCAAAAAAGCAATCTGCACCTTGGATAACATCGTTTCCGCATCAATCACATCAGTAGAGGTAGCCATTCCTTCCTGAAAGGATTTTTTACGGATACGTACCAATTCACGACTCATCTCAATCGTGGTGTTGAGTGCGGCGACATCATCCTTTGCATTCTGAATTTCGCTATATAACTTGTCTACCAAAACACCCAATTCATTCTGAGCCTTTTCCCTTCCCAGTTGCAAAGTTTGTTTAGTAAGACGTGTCTGACGGATATTGGCTTCACGGTTCAGTCCGTCGAATATATTCCAAGTAAAACCCACTCCTACCAAAGTACGGGGCATCAGGTTTTTCGGAAGATTCTCTGCATAAAGTGTCTGCTTTCCAAACAATGCAATGGTAGGAATATATGCACTTTTACTGATTTTCAATTGATTATCTGCCATCGCCTCCTGTATTCGCAATTTACTTACTATATAGCTGCCGGTACTTACCAGATTCTTGAAATAAAGTTCATCGGGCAGATCATGGTTCATAAACAAAGGAGAACTGGGGTTGATGGATATGGCGTCTTCCACATTCAACAAGACTTTCAAGGCATTTTGCGCCACATTCAAATCTTTCCGGGCAGATTCCAACTCACGTCTGGCCTCGTCCATAGTGACCTGAGCAAAGAGGCGTTCGGCCTTATTTATCATACCGTTCTCCTCCAGCTTCATGGCATTACGGTAATGTTTCTGCAAGCCTAAAAAGGTTTGCTCGCGTACATCCACCACTCTTTGCGCCAGACGCAAAGCATAATAAGTTTCCACCAACTCCGATTGCAAAGTAGCTCCCGCCTCTTCCCTACCTGCTTTGGCCAAATCTACCATACGGTTGCCGATACGGCTTGCAAAAATTCGTTTTCCGCCTGTAAAAAGCGGCCACATCACATTAGCATCTATGGTCGTCAGGTTACGTTCTAATAAAGGAAAAGTAAGGGTATGCGCACCTATATTATCAAGAATAGAAGAAATAAATTTATCATCGGGCACAATGGAATGTACAAAGTCTTTTGCCGGATCGGTAAATTGCCTTAAAGGTTCCTTGACCTCAATATGGTTGGACAAATGGACGTATGCACCCGATGCATTCAAAGACGGATACCAAAAAGCATTCATCTTTTGTCGCTCACTGCGTGCTATATCTACAGCCTTATCCGCCATTTGCAACGTGCGGCTGCCCTTGTTCATCAGGCTGGCAGATTGTTCCAATGTTAAAGATAATTCCCCGTTTTGAGCTGATAATGAAACCGGGAACAAAAGAACACATAAAAATATTTTATAATGCATACACTGTTTAGTTTCTGTTATGTTGTAATAAACAGAAAACCAAACAGATTGTTTGAGCAGGATTATTTATTAAATAACTCGAAAGTGAATTTAAAACCAAAGGTATCAAATTGCCCGTTGATAGTGCTTACAAAAGCCCCCACATCAAATATATGTGTGCCGATGCCATAACCCAACTCGATATATGGATTAAGATGTGGCATGAACAGGATACCACCATACAAACGCTCCTGCTGGACTAATCCCAGCCAACGGTTTAAGGGTTTCAAGAGAATAAAAGGAGACTCATAGGTGAAATTCCCCCGCCAGTACTGACGTGAGGAGTTATACCAACGTCCGTCCAGCAATTGGAAAGTGCCACCAATATCATCATTCCATCCTTCGGGAAGATTACGACGGGCAAAGTTAGCAAAATCCACGAAATACATATCTTCCTGCTTGGTAAACATCCCCCCCCCAATGCGATAACCGATACTTCGGATTCCGCTCAGTTTCAAGTTTTGCTGTATATCAAACTCCCAACGTTCATGAGCACCCGTACTCTTGAATACACCTTTAATGCCCCGTTCATAATCCAGCATAAAAGTAGGCATACTGGAACCTACATTCATCTTCCGGCGACCGTTCATGTAATAATACATACCGGGAGTCCATTCAATACGTATACGAGGTGCAAAACTATTGTATTCTGATCTGATACCTCGCAATGCAGCCCAATCCTTATCAGGCAACGGCTTTTCAAGAATGACTTTCGAATTATTTATCAGATACCTCCAATGTACGGAAACACCTGCTTTAATAAACAAGCCGTTCACTATTTCTATATTATGGAACAGATTGAGATACACATCCTTGAAATAGTCCAATTCCAATTGGTCAAAATTAAAGGTACTATCGGGCAATTGCTTTAGCTGATCCAATACGACACTACTATATATGCGGTTACCGTTACCTACACTAACCTCAAAACTAGCCTGCTTTTCCGGCCAATATTGCCAATCGGCATCCGCTTTCACATAAAGTTCCTTATGTGTAAAATTATAACCTATCTGCGGACTGATTCTAAGTATACGTCCATCATGAAAAAGCCGACTGTATTTAAACTTCTGCTTATACGAAAAGCCCCTGCTGTGGCTATAATCCAACAGCACCGGATTAATAAGTGGAGAACAATGCACACTCCCCATACTGGACAAATTCACATTGTAACTACTGATAAGCATGTCACCCAACTCCCCCCAAAACTCCAAATGTTCATTCTTCTTTTTTTTCGGTACGCGTAAAAGCGTATCCTGACGTAAAGCATAACTTCTATACAAAGAATCCTCCAAAGCGGACAGCGGAATGGGACGCAGCTCATTGAACTTTTCCTTATCTGTTATCAGCTGTTCCGAATCACAAGTCAGCTTATAGGATTCCGTCAGGTCATGGCGATGCTTCTTTTGAGATTTACGCCGGGCGGCTCCTTCATAAAATTTAATTTCATTGTATTTCAACCAGGCTCCCATATCCATTTCCAGATGGTTACCTATAAACTTAAAAACAAGATTCAAATCAAACTGCACCGGCAGAAACTCCACATCGCCCTCCTCTCCCATCTTGACACGGACCTTGAAGCGGATCACATCATAAACGCCTTCAATATAAAGTTCACGAATAGTCCATATCTGATCACTAACCCACATATATCCACTGACCAACTGTGTACCACGGAATTTGGGAATAATAAGTATTTTATACCGCTGGCAATCGGGAGGACCGGCTATAGAATCCAATAAATAATGATAATATCTGCTAGATTTCTTATCCAAAGGAGAAAGAAGTTTATCGGACATCAATGAAGAAGAATAGATATTCATGTTCAAATAATCCATCACATCCGTTATCTGTCCCCTGTTACGTGGAAATGTAGTGGATACCGCTTTTATCTTACGGTCGTATATATCAGGGGCCGTATAATGCAGCTCACTAAGAGATTCCATAAGGTAATCATTGATGTGTTTTTCGAAACGAAACATGGACGGTACATAGCGGATAAGGTGATTGCGCTTATGTACCTTTACTTTTCCTTTTATATATAAATCAGCCTTATACTCATCAATGATACGGGAATAGAACGGCGAAAACTGGAAAATACACTGAAGAATGGAATCGGACACCATCGGCTTGTCGGGCATATCAACCTTTTCCCTCTTAGCCTGAACAGCTAAAGGTAACAAAAGACAAAATATAATCAACCTGACAATCCGTATATAGTGCATCAATGTACTTTCTTTTCATTGTTTGAAGAGCAAATATAAACAAAAACCAACACGCTGACGCATGATAATACTTAATTAACATCCTTAACAGAAATGAAAAATGATTAGCGATATAGCGAATTATTAATCAAAAAGCAGTATTTTTGCAGCCAACAACCAGTAAAAGAAAGACAACATGTCCAAAATGAGATTTTTTGCTCTACAGGAGTTAGCCAACAGACGCCCCGTTAAAGTTGACTACCCCTCTGAAAAGTTAGCTGATTATTACGGCAACCACGTATTCGACCGTAAAAAAATGCAGGAATATCTGCCTAGTGAGGCTTATAAAGCAGTAATAAACGCAATCGAGAAAGGTACCCCTATCAATCGTGAAATGGCCGACATGATAGCCAATGGCATGAAGAATTGGGCAAAGACCTTTAATGTTACCCACTACACTCATTGGTTCCAGCCTCTGACTGACGGAACTGCCGAAAAGCACGACGGCTTTATTGAATTCGGTGACGACGGTAATGTTATAGAACGCTTCTCGGGCAAACTGCTTATCCAACAAGAACCGGATGCATCCAGTTTTCCCAACGGCGGTATCCGGAACACATTTGAAGCACGTGGCTATACGGCATGGGATGTTTCTTCTCCGGCTTTCATTGTAGACAGCACACTTTGTATTCCTACTATCTTCATCTCTTATACAGGCGAAGCACTCGACTACAAAACTCCTTTGTTGAAGGCATTAGGTGCTGTAGACAAAGCGGCAACTGAGGTTTGCAGAATGTTCGATCCAAACGTAAAACGCGTATTCGCCAATCTGGGTTGGGAACAAGAATACTTTTTAGTGGATACCGCACTATATAATGCACGTCCGGATCTTTGCCTGACCGGACGCACCTTGATGGGACACTCGTCTGCCAAGGACCAGCAGCTAGACGACCACTACTTCGGTTCCATCCCTCCACGTGTAACCAGTTTTATGAAAGAATTGGAACTGGAATGTCACAAACTAGGGATTCCGGTAAAAACACGGCATAACGAAGTGGCTCCCAACCAATTTGAGCTAGCTCCTATTTTTGAAGATGTAAATCTGGCCAACGACCATAACCAGCTGGTAATGGACCTGATGAAACGTATCGCTTCCAAACACAATTTTACTGTACTGCTCCACGAAAAACCATTCAAAGGAGTAAACGGATCGGGCAAACACAACAACTGGTCACTTTGTACAGACACAGGTATCAATTTGTTCTCTCCTGCCAAGACTGCGGAAGGAAATATGCTTTTCCTGACTTTCATAGTCAACGTACTGATGATGGTCTATAAAAACCAAGATTTACTACGTGCCTCTATTGTCAGTGCCGGAAACAGCCATCGCCTGGGAGCAAATGAAGCCCCCCCCGCTATTCTGTCTATTTTCCTAGGACGTCATCTTTCCCATATGTTGGACGAAGTAGTGGCACGTCTGAATGACGCCGAACTGACCCCTGATGAAAAGAAAGCATTGCAATTGGGTATCGGGCGCATACCTGCCATATTGCAAGACAATACAGACCGTAACCGTACCTCTCCTTTTGCCTTCACCGGAAACCGTTTTGAATTCCGTGCTGCAGGCTCATCTGCCAACTGTGCCGCATCAATGATTGTGATCAATGCCGCTATGGCACACCAGTTGAATGAGTTCAAGACCCAGATAGATAAATTAGTAAACGGAGGGATGGAACAGGAAGAAGCTCTGTATAAGGTATTAAAAGAAACCATCATCGCTTCACAAAACATCCGTTTTGAAGGTGACGGCTACTCGGAAGAATGGAAAGCAGAAGCCGCGCGACGCGGATTGACCAATATCTGCCATGTACCCGAAGCCATCCTGAAGTTCAACGATGAGCAATCTCGTGCAGTACTGATAGGCGAAAAAATATTCAATGAAAATGAATTGTTCTGTCGTATAGAAGTGGAACTGGAAAAGTTTACTAAAAAGGTCCAGATTGAAAGTCGTGTACTAGGCGATCTAGCTATCAATCATATTGTTCCCACAGCTGTAATTTATCAGAACAGACTATTAGAAAATCTTCGTGGTCTGAAAGAGATATTCTCCACCGAAGAATACGAAGAGCTGACCGAAGACCGGAAGAATTTGGTACGTGAAATTCAAAACCGCATACTTGCTATTAAAAAAGCCGTGCACAACATGACAGAAGCCCGAAAAGTAGCAAATCATTTGGGAAGCCAAGTAGAGAAAGCCTTCAGTTACGAGGAACAAGTGCGTCCATATCTGGAAGAAATCCGCGACCATATTGACCATTTGGAACTAGAAATAGACGATGAGATTTGGCCATTACCTAAATATCGTGAATTACTGTTCACCAAATAAAATTTCACAAAAAAAAGAAAGGATAGGAGATAAGAACCTATCCTTTTGTTATTTTTTGAAGATAAATTAATAATATATCTTTCTTTTTTCTTCTGATTACTTCGTCCTTTTATTTTTTCTTCTTATATTTGTGCTCTATAACACGGTTTTATAGCACGTTTATGGTTAGAAAAGAATTATCAGAAACTGAGATTGCTGAAAGTATACCAGACTTATGGCAACCTTTAACACAGGAACAAAGAGAGTTCTTGGCTCAGAACTTTACGATACAGAAGTATAAAAAGAATGAGACGATATACTGCGAAGGAGAAACTCCGATGCACCTTATGTGTCTTCTTAGTGGAAAAGTAAAAATCTACAAAGAAGGTGTGGGAGGACGTAGCCAGATTATCCGCGTATTAAAGACGAAAGAATATTTCGCATACCGAGCTTTTTTTGCCGAAGGGAACTTCGTGACAGCTGCTTCCGCTTTCGAGTCTTGCACTATCTGCCTTATTCCCATGCCGGCCATTATGAAACTGATAAAAGACAACTCTGAATTAGCTTTGTTCTTTATCCGCCAACTTTCTATAGATTTGGGAATTTCTGATGAAAGAACCGTAAATCTTACGCAAAAACATATTCGTGGACGATTGGCGGAATCTCTGTTATTTTTGAAAGATACTTATGGAGTAGAAGAAGATGAATCTACACTAAGCATTTACCTTTCACGAGAAGATTTGGCAAACTTATCAAATATGACTACTTCGAACGCAATCCGTACGCTTTCTAACTTTGCAACTGAAAAACTGATTACCATCGACGGTAGAAAAATTAAAATCATTGATGAAGAGAAACTAAAAAAAATCAGCAAAATAGGATAAAATCTAATATCAATTCATACTTCACACACACAGGCGTCCGTTTTTCCATAACAGACGCCTGTTTTTTTCTCTACTTACAAAACCTTTTTCAGCACCAGCTGTTATTAAAGAAACTAAAACCAAGAAACTATGAGTAAAGGTAAATTATGGGGAATCATCCTCCTTATTTTATTTGTGCTGGGATTCGGTATCTGGCTTTATACCAGTTCTGACGTAAAAAAAGATGTAGACCAGGAAGGCATAGGTGTGTTAGACGACATGACTATACCCGCTGTGGACTAAATAATAATAAACACTAACTTAAACTTTACATTATGGCTAAAGAATCTGTGAATATCCTGAAGGATAAAATTGACATTGTGGACTTATTGGCTCAGCTGAATGCAGCTCTGTCCGAAGAATGGTTGGCTTTCTACCAATACTGGGTAGGTTCATTCGTAGTAGAAGGCGCTATGCGCGGTGATGTACAACGCGAGTTTCAAGAACATGCAGCCGAGGAATATAACCATGCAAAATTATTGGCCGACCGTATCATTGAATTGGAAGGCGTACCCGTACTTGACCCTAAACAATGGTTTGATTTAGCTCGCTGCAAATATGATGCGCCCGTAGATTTCGGTTCGGAAATCTTGTTGAAACAAAATGTAGAATCCGAACGTTGTGCCATCTACCGCTATCAGCAAATTGCTGAATTCACAAACGGAATTGACTTCACCACTTGTGATATTGCCAAACATATTATGGCAGAAGAAGAGGACCATGAACAAGATTTGCAAGATTACTTAAATGATATAGCCCGCATGAAGGCTTATATTCTAAAAAAATAATCCACATCTGCTTCTATTCTTTTTTCTGTTTTGACGGAGAAAGAAAGGTAAGGCCGGTTTCTACTGCAAAAACCGACCTTATTTTATACTATTCATGCAAGTTGCCCCATAGTCCAAATAAATTAACCCATCTTACCTGTGAATCCCCAACGAATAACATTTATAACACTTGGCGGATTCTTACCAGTTTGGTCAATAGCCCTTCCAGCAAATCCAGTTTCAACATATTCGCTCCGTCACTCTTAGCGACAGAAGGGTCTTCGTGGGTTTCCATAAACAAACCGTCCACTCCTACCGCTATGCCAGCCTTGGCTACCGTTTCAATAAGCTGCGGCATACCACCTGTCACACCGGCAGTCTGATTAGGTTGTTGCAAAGAATGTGTCACATCCAGAATTACAGGAAAACCTAAAGTCTGCATTTCCGGAATACCCCGATAATCTACAATCAAATCCTGATACCCGAAAGTCGTTCCCCGCTCGGTCAGCATAACCTGATCATTACCCGCCTCCACCACTTTGTCAGCAGCAAAACGCATGGCGCCAGGTGATAAAAATTGTCCTTTCTTGATGTTGACAATCTTTCCGGTATGAGCTGCCGCCACCAGCAAATCAGTCTGGCGACACAGGAAAGCAGGAATCTGCAACACATCCACATATTCAGCGGCCATAGCAGCTTCTCCAGCACTATGAATATCGGTTACCACAGGAATTCCAAAAGTTTCCCGTACTTTACGAAGTACTTTCAAGGCCTTTTCATCACCTATTCCTGTAAACGAATCCAAACGGGAACGGTTAGCCTTACGATAAGATCCTTTAAACACATAGGGAATACCCAGTTTATCTGTTATTTTCACAATACGATCTGCTATTCGGAGAGCCATTTCCTCTCCTTCGATCACACAAGGACCAGCCAGTAAAAAGAAATTATCTGTCTTTCTTAAATCTGAAATTGTCATTATCTTACGTCTATTCATTGAGATATCTACTCTGCCTCTATCCTTAAAGCAAGAAATGGATATCTATAGTTTTTAATTAGGGATAATCAAAGTTATAGCTTCCGGCTGGATCGTAATTTCCAAAGGAAAATGGCGGTCTAAAATACGCCCGTCCAAACTGACAGAAGCATTCTGCGCACGTAGTACTTTTACTTTCCGTGTACGATAAGGTTTCACCATTTTATGATTTAAAATACGTCCCTGCAACAGCATCCACATACCCGAGAAAAGTTGAATTAACTCCGGACGATAAATAACCGACACATCCAACCAGCCATTATAAGGAACTGCACTAGGTGTCAAACCGTATCCACGGGCACTTCCCACACATACCGTCATGATACGTCCACGAATATGTTCGCCATTGATACAAAGATGTGTACGGTACAATTTACGTTCAAACAGCAACAGGAACATGGAAGCGGCAAAAGACAACTCACGTATTCCCCAAAAACGACGGGTACCATCTGAGATCTGTACAATACGCGCACCTAAACCTATATATATGGCATTCAGGAAATAGCGGGAGGTGTGCTTCTCTCCATCAAAATAATTACAACGCCCCACATCAATTTTCCTCAGACGACGATTGATAATCCAATCTACCGCTGCTTTATAATTATCTTCATCCAACCCCCAATATTTGGCAAAGTCATTACCAATACCATTAGGAATGATTCCAAAAGCGATATTTGTCTTATCCTCCACCATAGAAGTCATAATACCGTTAATAGCATCATTGATCGCTCCGTCTCCACCTACAATCACAATGGTTCGATAACCATTATTAGCCAAGGTACGGGCGAGTCGTTCCACCGACCCAAAACCTTCGGACTGTACGTAGTCAAAAACCACCTTACGGTTTTCCATATAGCTACGTATCTCATTCCAACGCTTCTGAGTCTTACGGCTTCCGGCTTTCGGATTATAAATAATCCCCCATCTGTTTGGTTCTACAGCCATAACATTTAGTTTTTAGTGTGTAACAAATTAATGATTTTTTCCACCTTATCTTCCATAGGCAGGCAAGCATCCAGCCAATGTATAGTGAACCCTCGCCGCTCCATGCCCCGGAACCAGGTCATCTGCCGTTTGGCAAATTGATGGATAGCTATTTCCAATTGATGAAACATTTCATTGAAAGAAAGTTTACCCAAGACATATAAAGTCAAATACTTATATTCCAATCCGTAATAAATCAAATCCTCGGAAGAAATACCACTATCCAACAAAGCCTTCACTTCGTTTACCATCCCTTCATCCAAACGCTGCTTCAAACGGTGGGATATTTTTTCACGACGTAACTCACGAGCTATATCTACTCCAATGATCAAACTATGAATTTGCGGGAACTCACGGTATTCCGCTGATTGGTGCTTGTAATACTCTTCTATTTCAATGGCCCGGATAGCCCGCTTTACAGTATCTACGTCCGTAGAGTTATGAAGTTTCCTGTAAGTTGACAACAACCGGGTGAGTTCCGCTAATGATTTATCTGCTAACGAGTCCCTAAGTTTGGGATTCTCTGGAACAGGAAGCAGCCTATATCCCTTCAACACGGATTCAAGATACATCCCCGTACCTCCGCATAATATAGGAAGTTTGTCTTTCCATCTCACTTGATCATAAGCATTCAAAAAATCACGTTGAAATTCAAATACATTATATTTATATCCGGGGTCTACAATGTCTATCAGATGGTAAGGTATTTGCTGTCCATTCACGACATAGTCTTCCAAATCCTTTCCCGTACCTAAATCCATCCGGCGATATACCTGCCGGCTATCTCCACTGATAATTTCGGTATCCAACTTGTAAGCTAAAGCCGCTGCCAAAGGAGTCTTTCCTGAAGCGGTAGGTCCTAATATCGTTATCAAATCGTACTTTTCCATCCTAAGTTTTTGTAACAGTCGCACAAAGATAACGAAAATGTGCAACTTAGCACGCAAAACTACATAAAAAAAAGCCGTCTGAATTACTTCAGACGGCTTTCGCTATATGGTTTTTAACTGATTAGCAGTTTACAGAAGCCATGTGAGCAATCAAATCCAATACTTTGTTAGAGTAACCGATTTCGTTGTCATACCAAGAAACCACCTTAACAAAAGTATCAGTCAAAGCGATACCAGCTTTAGCATCGAAGATAGAAGTACGAGTATCACCCAAGAAGTCAGAAGAAACAACTGCATCTTCAGTGTAACCCAATACGCCAGCCAATTCACCTTCAGAAGCTTCTTTCATAGCTGCACAGATTTCAGCATATGTAGCCGGTTTAGCCAAGTTAACTGTCAAGTCAACTACAGAAACATCCAAAGTCGGAACACGCATTGACATACCAGTCAATTTACCGTTCAATTCAGGAATAACTTTACCTACAGCTTTAGCAGCACCAGTAGATGAAGGGATAATGTTACCAGAAGCAGCACGACCACCTCTCCAGTCTTTCATAGAAGGACCGTCAACTGTTTTCTGAGTAGCTGTTGTAGAGTGAACTGTAGTCATCAAACCGTCAGTGATACCCCATTTGTCATTCAATACCTTAGCGATAGGAGCCAAACAGTTAGTAGTACAAGAAGCGTTAGAAACGAACTGAGTACCTTTAACATAAGTCTTTTCGTTTACACCGCAAACGAACATCGGAGTATCATCTTTAGAAGGAGCTGACATAACTACATATTTAGCACCAGCTTCAATATGAGCCTGAGCTTTTTCTTTAGTCAAGAACAAACCAGTAGATTCAACTACGTATTCAGCACCGATTGCATCCCACTTCAAGTCAGCCGGATTTCTTTCAGCTGTTACGCGGATTGCATTGCCGTTCACGATCAATTTGCTATTTTCTACGTCAGCTTCGATAGTACCGTCAAATTGTCCGTGCATAGTGTCATACTTCAACATATATGCTAAGTAATCAACCGGGCAAAGGTCATTGATACCTACGATCTGAATATCGTTTCTTTTCTGAGCTGCACGGAATACAAAACGGCCGATACGACCAAATCCGTTAATACCTACTTTAATCATTTTGTTTAAATTTTAAAGGTTTTATAATATAGCTTTTAAACACTCTACGTTGGAATGTTGTTAAACGTTTAGTATTTATTTCCTAAACGCGGTGCAAAAATAAGAATTTGTTTTTATATTCGCACATAAATTCATATTAAAATAAAAAAAAATGGGAAAAAGCAGCTTCTTGCAAGATTTTAAGGCGTTCGCAATGCGCGGAAACGTCATTGACATGGCAGTCGGTGTCATCATCGGCGGAGCCTTCGGTAAAATAGTATCTTCCATTGTGGCCGATGTCATCATGCCTCCCATCGGATTGCTGGTAGGTGGCGTGAACTTTACAGATTTGAAACTACAATTAAAGCCGGCCGAAGTAGTGGATGGAGTTGAAAAAGCTGCCGTAACGTTGAATTATGGCAACTTCCTACAAGCTACTTTCGACTTTATCATCATTGCTTTTTCTATATTCTTATTTATAAGATTACTTGCCAAGCTGAATCGCAAGAAAGAAGAAGTTCCTGCTCCCGCCGCCCCACCTGCCCCTAGCAAGGAAGAGGTATTACTTACAGAAATCCGTGACTTGTTGAAGGAACAGGCTGGCAAAAAATAAAATATTATCCACACAAAAAACGGGCTGCCCTCAAATGCTTGTCGGACAGCCCGTGATTTATATACCAGCCGACATTTCCTAAACATTCCAATCTTTTTTTTGCATATTTTTCCACAAGGAAGCAGGAAGAACAAAGTTTTTCCAATTCAATTATAAAAAGCCTCAACAGCATGACGGATTTTTATTTTTTCTGAGTATCTTTGCGGCACGAAATCATTTACATATCTTAATATATATATGCAAGAAAAGATCATTATTCTCGACTTCGGTTCACAAACCACACAGCTCATAGCCCGTCGCGTTCGCGAACTGAATACTTATTGCGAGATTGTGCCTTACAACAAATTTCCACACAATGATCCGTCCATAATCGGCGTTATCCTTTCGGGAAGCCCTTTCTCGGTGTATGATGAAAGCGCCTTTAAAGTCGATTTGAGTGACATTCGCGGAAAGTATCCTATTTTGGGTATCTGCTATGGTGCACAGTTCATGTCTTATACAAACGGTGGGAAAGTGGAACCGGCCGGCACACGTGAATACGGACGTGCACACCTTTCCACTTTCGACCAAGAGAACCCACTATTGAAGAACGTCCGTGAACACTCACAAGTATGGATGAGCCACGGAGATACCATCACCGCCATTCCGGAGAATTTCAAAATTATCGCTTCAACAGATAAAGTAGCCATCGCTGCTTATCAAATAAAGGAAGAGAAAGTATGGGGAGTACAGTTCCACCCGGAAGTGTTCCACAGTGAAGACGGAACCCAGCTTCTGAAAAATTTTGTAGTCGACATTTGCGGGGGGAAACAGGACTGGAGCGCTGCCTCTTTCATTGAAACGACTGTAGCCGAACTGAAAGCGCAACTGGGAAATGACAAAGTAGTACTGGGGCTGAGTGGCGGAGTAGACTCATCTGTGGCAGCCGTATTATTAAATAAAGCGATAGGCAAGAATCTTACCTGCATTTTTGTAGATCACGGCATGCTGCGTAAGAACGAATTCAAAAATGTACTCCATGATTATGAATGTCTCGGACTGAATGTAATCGGAGTGGATGCCAGCCAAAAATTCTTCAGTGAACTGGCAGGTGTGGAAGAACCTGAGAAGAAGCGTAAGATTATCGGCAAAGGTTTTATTGACGTATTCGATGAAGAAGCTCATAAAATTAAAGATGTGAAATGGCTGGCACAAGGTACCATTTATCCTGACTGTATCGAGTCATTAAGTATCACCGGCACTGTAATCAAAAGTCATCACAACGTAGGTGGACTGCCCGAAAAAATGAATTTGAAACTATGCGAGCCTCTGCGTCTGCTATTCAAGGATGAAGTACGCCACGTAGGTCGTGAACTGGGTATGCCGGAACATCTGATTACACGCCATCCATTCCCCGGACCAGGACTTGCGGTACGTATTTTGGGTGATATCACTCCTGAGAAAGTACGTATTCTGCAAGACGCCGATGATATCTATATCCAAGGATTGAGAGACTGGAAAGTGAAAGACTCGGACGGAAACGAAACATCCCTTTACCACCAAGTATGGCAGGCAGGCGTAATCTTGCTACCCGTACAAAGTGTGGGAGTAATGGGGGACGAACGTACATACGAACGTGCCGTTGCCCTACGTGCCGTAACTAGTACGGATGCCATGACCGCCGACTGGGCTCATCTTCCCTATGAATTTATGGCTAAGGTTTCAAACGACATAATCAATAAAGTAAAAGGTGTAAACCGCGTATGCTATGATATCTCGTCCAAACCGCCTGCCACAATTGAGTGGGAATAATAGACAACCAACTAATAACTTAAAAACAACATAACGGAATGAAACAAGATATGATTGTTATCTTGGATTTGGGAAGCACCGAAAACACCGTGCTTGCCAGAGCCATTCGTGCTTTGGGTGTATATAGTGAAATTTACCCGCACGATATCACAGCCGCCGAACTGACAGCATTGCCCAATGTAAAGGGTGTCATTATCAATGGCGGTCCCAACCATGTAATTGACGGAGTGGATATTGACGTGCTTCCCGAGATTTACAAAGCAGGGATCCCCGTAATGGCTGCCGGTCATGACAAAGCATGTTGCGAAGTGAAGCTTCCCCAACTGACGGATGATGTGGAAGCAATAAAGAATGCTGTACAATCGTTTGTTTTTGATACCTGCAAGGCAGAGGCTAACTGGAATATGACAAACTTTGTCAATGACCAGATTGAATTGATCCGCCGCCAGGTAGGCGACAAGAAAGTATTATTGGCACTTTCCGGAGGTGTAGACAGTTCTGTAGTAGCAGCTCTGTTGCTGAAAGCCATCGGCAATAATCTGGTCTGCGTACATGTGAACCATGGATTAATGCGCAAAGGTGAATCGGAAGCAGTAATTGAAGTTTTCAAAAATCAGTTGAACGCTAATTTGATTTACGTGGATGCTACAGACCGGTTCCTGAGTAAACTGGAAAATGTAGCTGATCCGGAGCAGAAACGCAAGATTATCGGTGGTGAATTTATTCGTGTGTTCGAAGAGGAAGCCCGTAAGCTAAATGGAATCGACTTTTTGGGACAAGGTACAATTTATCCTGATATCGTAGAAAGTGGTACTAAAACAGCCAAAATGGTTAAATCCCATCACAATGTAGGTGGCTTACCCGAGGATTTACAGTTTGAATTAGTAGAACCTTTACGCCAGTTGTTCAAAGACGAAGTCCGTGCCTGCGGAGTGGAACTTGGTTTACCATACGACATGGTCTACCGTCAGCCGTTCCCTGGTCCTGGTTTGGGAGTGCGCTGTTTGGGGTCTATCACTCGTGACCGTCTGGAAGCTGTTCGCGAATCGGACGCCATCTTGCGTGAAGAATTCCAACTGGCAGGCTTGGACAAGAAAGTATGGCAATATTTCACCGTAGTACCCGATTTCAAATCAGTAGGCGTGCGTGACAATGCCCGTTCATTTGACTGGCCTGTTATTATCCGAGCTGTCAACACCGTAGATGCTATGACAGCTACTATCGAACCGATAGACTGGTCCATTCTGATGAAAATTACCGACCGTATTCTAAAAGAAGTAAAGAATGTGAACCGCGTATGCTATGACCTGTCGCCCAAACCCAATGCGACCATTGAGTGGGAATAAAAAATATACTTCAAACCATGTAAGATCCCGAAACTAAAAGTTTCGGGATCTTTTTTATATTCAAGTTCTTCACTTTGCCCCCAATAACACTAGAACAAGAACCATAAAATTTTTCGTTTTTTTGATTTTTCCGCTTCAATATTTACATCCAAGGCATCAAAGCTCTATAATCTCCTCATTACAAATGGTCAGTTTGCCGGCTCCGTTTTCTGTAACTACCCAAGAATTTTCAATGCCGACCGGTCCTACTCCCGGCAATACGATTTTAGGTTCAAGGGCAAACACCATTCCCTCTTCCAACTCCCTCCGGATACGCGGAGCCAACACTGGTGCCTCATTGATTTCCAACCCGATGCCGTGTCCTATAAAACGTGCCTGTTGGGACACCCCCATAAAACGATCGGCAAATCCGGCTTTCGTCACGATCTCAATGGCCGCATTATAAAGATCCTCGCACACCACACCAGGCGCCGTCATAGAGGCAACCTTATCCTGCACTTCAAGACAGACTTGATGAGCTGCATAAGCCTCATCATTTAATTTTCCAATGGAGAACACACGACTCATATCGCACATATATCCGTAAAAGTTTCCCCCTATATCCACCATTACACTATACCCCTCTTTCAACAAAGTTCCATTCATTCCTCCGGGCAAAGACGGGTCCAATCCCTTACCACCTAAGGCAAAATCATAAGGCGAAGGAGTAGCTGCATTATCTCCGGCCAACACACTTCCCATAAATATCTCCATACTCTGACCAAATACTCTGAATATTCCCAAACAACCTTCCAGTCGCATCAGGCGTTCCACCTCAACAGATAGTTCACGATCAGTCATCCCCGGATGGTATACATCGGGAATCTTACTATATGCTCGAGCATGTAAAGCGGCCGACCGACGAAAAAGTTCAATCTCCAGCGGAGTCTTTACGCTACGCGCTTCACGAATAATAGCAGTTCCATCCACTACCTCCGATTCAGGAAAAAGAGATGCAAGACGCATATAGTCCGCATAAGGCAGTTCCCCGCCTTCCAACATTATCTTTGAAGCTACAGGTATACCATTTTCTTTTAACAAGTCCACTATCTGCTCAGGTTTACGAATAGGGAATACAAATTCTCCCACAATATTATTAGGACGTTTTACAAAGAGAAGTGCCGGTGAATGAAGCGGTAAATAAAGATAGCCGTTCACTATCTCACCATACGTATAAAGCAAATTTACATTACAAGCTATCAGGGCAGCATCAATGCCTTGTTGAGCCATTAAATAGCGTATTTTATCTCGACGAAATTTCAATTCGGGTTGTAACATAAGTAATATTATCTGATTATTTAAAATACTGAGTACAAAAATAACAGATTTCAGTCAGTATAAAGGATAGTAGTTCCAAAAAAGAGAAAGGATATATTAAAACTCACTAATTTTGGATGATTAGTTTGAAAACAGTGTTCAATTATATTAAATTTGCAAACGAATTGACAAACAAAGTATCTTTCATGTTCAACGGTATCAAAAAATATGTGGTAAGAATAGTATGCGTAATTATGTTATTACTCGTACAATTTGATGTATGCGCTCCACTGATTGATGCCAATCTGGCTATGGTAGAAACGATGGAACAGCCCACCCTGCCTTCTGACAACAATGAAGAAAGCAGAGGAGAAGAAACTTATTATTTCCAGTCGGGACGTGCACAACTGCCAAACAGTCGTTTTTTACCCTGCACTATCGATATGCTGGTCAATCTTTTTGCTATTCCCCAAGTTCCGGTACAAAGTTACACACCTGTCAGTGAAAATCCGGGGAAAGTGGTACATCATCACATTATCTTTTGTGTGTACCGCATTTAATATGTCACATTAAAGCATATTCATACATATTGGCCTTGTATTCTGAAAGATTTGAATGCAAGCCGGATCTTTTATTTACTCAAACTCAATTATTAATCTTTTTAAATTGTATTCGTAATTTCATGAAGAGTAATTTTCAGAAAATTGCGGTCCTGTGTACATGCACAGGATTGCTATGCTCTTGTGGTCAATCGGACAACAAGCAGGAACATCACAAAGAATTCATTCCCATCACCATTCTTCACCCCACAACCATTGAGTTTCCACGCTCATATGTAGCTGATGTGCAAGCTATACAGTTTGTAGAAATTAAGCCCAAAGTGGAAGGATTTGTTCAAAAAATATATGTAGACGAAGGACAGAAAGTCAAAAAAGGACAGCCTCTATTCCAACTCAGTTCCGACCAATATAGCGAAACGGTAAAAGAGGCGCAAGCCAATTACAAACAAGCACAGGCACAATATGAAATGGCAAATTATGAAGCCGAAAGAATAGGCCGGCTGGTTGACAAACAAATCTTATCAAAAATCCGACTCGACCAAGCCAATAAAGAAAAAGAAGTAGCCCAAATGAAAGTGGAACAGGCAAAAGCACAAATGCAACGTTCACAGATGGATTATTCTTACACTACTATCACTGCCCCTTTTGACGGCTACATAGACCGTATTCCTTATAAGACGGGAAGTCTGGTAAATCCGCAAAGCTTACTGACTACCGTAAGTGATATTTCCGAGATCTTTGCTTACTATAAAGTGAACGAAAGCGAGTATCTGGAATACAAGCGCCAACAACTTAGCGGACAAAAACAGCACGAAGAAAATAATGTGGAACTGATTTTGTCAGACGGTTCCATCTACTCCCACAAAGGCACATTAGAAACAGTAGAAGGTGACTTTGAACGAGGAACCGGCTCCATTGCCTTCCGTGTCCGTTTTCCGAACCCGGACGGACTGCTGAAACATGGAGTGACTGGAAAAGTACGTATGATGACCCAAATGGACAACATCTGCCTAGTTCCCCAGAAATCAACATTCGAAATTCAAGATTTCACCTATGTATATACCGTTGATAGTGCCAGTGTAGTAAAAGTACGCAGCTTCCAACCGCTGGAACGCTATAATAATTACTATGTGACACAAGACTTCTCTCCTAACACTGCCATCGTATACGAGGGAGTGCAAATGATGAAAGATGGCATTACCATCAAGACTGATACCATTGATATGGAAGCAATCAGAAAAGAAGTTGAATTAAAACAACCTATCGTAAAATAAAACGGACAGTTTATGTTTAAGCTATTTATAAAAAGACCGATACTTTCAGGAGTAATCTCCGTCATTATCGTCTGCTTGGGCGTACTGTCTATTTTGACACTGCCCATCACTCAGTTTCCCGATATCGTACCCCCATCTGTAACGGTAACCGCCCGATACACCGGGGCTAGTGCCGATGTGATGTCTAAAACAGTCGCCACCCCGTTAGAGCGTGCCATCAACGGAGTACCCGGCATGACCTACATGACCACTGTTTGTACCAACGACGGTATGTCCCTTACTACTATCTATTTTAAAGTGGGAACCGATCCGGACGTAGCTGCCGTAAATGTACAGAACCGTGTGACTACCGTACTAGACGAATTGCCTGAAGAAGTAATCCGTGCCGGAGTTATTACAGAAAAAGAAGTAAACAGTATGTTGATGTACTTGAACATCATGAGTACGGACAGTGCACATACCGAAAAGTTTGTTTATAACTTTGCCGATATCAATATTTTGCGCGAATTAAAACGTATTGACGGTGTAGGCTTGGTAGAAATCATGGGTAGCCGTGATTATGCCATGCGTGTATGGTTGAATCCTAATCGGCTGGCCGCCTACAACATGGTACCTCAAGATGTAACTGAAGCCATCCGTAATCAAAACATAGAAGCAGCACCCGGCAAGACAGGTATCAGTTCAGACAAATTACCCCAACAACTGCAATATGTATTACAATATACCGGAAAGTTCAGCACAGCAGAAGAATATGGAGAGATTGTATTGAAAGCTCTTCCCGATGGTTCACTGCTACGTCTGAAAGACGTTGCCACTATTGAATTCGATTCTGAAGATTATAACATGACCTCTATGACCGACGGAAGGCCATCGGCATCTATTATGATCAAACAACGCCCCGGCTCCAATGCAAGGGAAGTCATCCAAAATATTAAAACCAAAATGGCAGAAATCAAAGAAAGCAGTTTTGCGCCTGGCATGGATTACAATATCTCCTATGACGTATCACGCTTTCTTGACGCCTCCATACAGTCAGTACTGAAGACACTGCTCGAAGCATTCATACTGGTATTTATTGTGGTGTATATATTTTTACAAGATTTCCGTTCCACCTTAATTCCGGCTATCGCCGTACCAGTTTCATTGGTCGGTACATTCTTTTTTATGGAAATGCTGGGCTTCTCCATAAATATGTTGACCTTATTCGCCCTTGTGCTCGCAATAGGTATTGTAGTAGACAACGCAATAGTCGTCGTAGAGGCTGTCCATGTAAAGATGCATCATGAGAAACTCTCTCCTTATAAAGCATCTGTAGCAGCTATTAATGAAATCGGTGGAGCCATTATTGCCATCACGCTAGTCATGTCGGCAGTCTTTGTTCCGGTGGGCTTCATGCAGGGAACTGTAGGTATTTTCTATCGGCAATTCTCATTGACACTGGCGGTAGCCATTGTTATCTCAGGAATAAACGCATTGACCCTCTCGCCTGCCCTATGTGCTTTGTTACTGAAACCCGCTGATGGAAAAAAGAAGAAAAAAGCAGGATGGCTACGTCGTTTCTTTATTTTTTTCAACCGCCGGTACGACCGCTTTGAAAAGAAATACAATATCGGATTACACAAGTATTTGAGCCGGAAAATAATCACTTATGCCACACTGATTATTTTCTTCCTTGCCACTTTCGGCATGAGCCAGGTACTTCCTTCAGGCTTTATTCCCAATGAAGACCAAGGTATGATTTATGTCAATGTAGATGCGCCTCCGGGAGCAACATTGGAACGCAGCGAAAAAGCCTTGAACGCTGTACAAGCTGCATTGCTTCCTTTCAAAGAAATTGAAAGCATCTCCACATTAGCAGGTTATAGTTTGATGACTGAAACGGAAGGTGCCAATTTCGGTATGGGTATGATTAATCTCACCCCGTGGAGTGAACGCGATCAAACAGCAGCCGAACTTATAGAGATATACAAAGACCGCACCTCGCATATCAAAGATGCGGATATTCAGTTCTTCCTGCCTCCTACAGTTCCGGGATTCGGTAATGCCAGCGGCTTCGAACTTCGTTTACAAGATAAAACAGCAGGCAGCTTTGCAGAATTTGCCGATGTTGCCAATACATTAGTAGAAAAACTGAATGAAGATCCGCGCATTGTGGGAGCAACCTCAGGATTCAATCCTAATTTTCCACAATATCTGCTGAAAGTGGATATTGCTAAAGCAGCTAAATTAGGAGTAAATCTAAATGAATCCATGGAAACACTCCAATCCTATATCGGCAGTTTCTACTCATCCAACTTTATTCGTTTCGGACAAATGTATAAGGTGATGTTACAGGCTTCTCCAGAGTATCGTATGAATCCTGAAGATCTGTATAAGTTCTATGCCAAGAACAAGGACGGGAATATGGTACCCTACTCTAACTTTATGACGATGGACCGTATATTCGGTCCTAACCAGATTACACGCTACAATATGTTCACCTCGGCCTTGATTACAGGTGAACCTGCCGAAGGAGTCAGTTCAGGAGAGGTTATCGAAGCAGTGGAACAAATTGCCAAAGAGACATTACCTCGCGGTTATGATATAGAATGGTCAGGAGTTACTCGTGAAGAGAAAGATTCGGGTGGACAAACCGTTCTCATTTTCGGTATCTGCCTGCTGTTTGTTTATTTGTTGCTGGCAGCACAATACGAGAGTCTGTTACTGCCTTTTCCCGTCATACTTTCATTGCCGGCAGGTATCTTCGGTTCTTATTTTTTCCTGCAACTGGCAGGCTTGGAAAATAATATTTATGCCCAGGTAGCCTTGGTAATGTTGATTGGTCTGCTAGGCAAAAATGCCATTCTTATTGTGGAAATGGCCAACCAGTACCGCAAACAGGGAATGAGCATCTTTGATGCTGCCGTTAGAGGTTCCGTAAGCCGTCTGCGCCCCATCCTGATGACATCCTTTGCATTTATATGCGGACTAATCCCGTTGGTAATGGCAAGCGGAGCCGGTGCTTTGGGCAACCGTTCCATCGGAACAGCTGCCGCCGGAGGTATGTTTATCGGTACATTCGTAGGAATCTTCCTTGTACCTGGACTTTACCTTATTTTCGAGAGTTGGTCTGCACATCTTAACCGTAATAAAGTCAGCTATGATGAAGAAGATGAAAAATAACAATATAAACAAAACAGGTTTAATAATAGGAGCTTTCTGTCTGATTATGGTAAGTTGCAAAGCCCCTTCCCTTACTCCGACAGAAAAGATAGAGTTACCCGAGTTCTATATGGATAGGGAAACGGACAGCACTACTATCTCTTCCATGTCATGGAAAACATTTTTTCCAGATACGTTATTGCAAAGTTATATAGCCGAAGCGTTAAATAACAATCATTCATTCCTTCAAACTATAGAACGGATATCCATTGCCCGTTCACAAGTTCGAGTAGGAAAAGGAGCGCTGCTGCCCGATCTTTCATTAGGCATTGATGGTGGAGTACAACGTTTTGGCGAGTACACTATGGACGGAGTTGGTAACAGCACCACCAACACTCCCGATTTAGAAAAAGACAAACATATTCCAGATCCCTACCGGAATTTCAACCTAGGACTCAATTTTCAATGGGAAGCTGACATATGGGGTAAGCTAACCGATAAAAAACGATCGGCCGTATCCCGCTGGATGCAGTCTGTAGAAGCTATGCGTCTGGCACGCACCTTATTGATATCAGAAGTAGGTACACACTATTTTGAATTAATAGGACTGGATAAACAGCGATATGTGCTACGCGAAGCCATCCTAACAGCCAGAGATGCTTATAATTTAACCGATGAACTGATGAAAGAAGGTGAAGTAACCCGACTTTCTGTAGACCAATTCCGGTCACGACGCCTTAAATTGGAAGAAATGCTGCTTGCAAACGAACAGCAAATAAGTGAAAAGGAACGTGCCATCGCCACCTTATTAGGACGACTGCCTTTCAAGGTGAAACGAGTGTCATTTGAAACTGCATGTAGTTATGAGTTTCCCACAGATGCAGGAATCCCGTCACAACTTTTGCAATATCGCCCGGATATAAAGGCTGCCGAACTGGAGTTATTAGCTAGTAAATCCGACGTATCTGCAGCGCGAAAAGCTTTCTTCCCATCCATCGTGATTGGAGGAAACGGAGGTTTTAACGCATTTGATCTGGATAAATGGTTTACTGCTCCTGCATCCCTGGTTTACAATCTCGGTGCAGGTATCACAGCACCTATATTCAAACAAAATACTATACGTGCATTATGGAATGATGCGAAAAGCCAGCAACGCATCGCTTTGTTAGGATATCACGAAACGGTATTAAAAGCCTATGAAGAAGTATTAAACCTCATTACTGCATCATCGCAAATGCACCAGCGCAAAAAGTTGAAAGAAGAAGAAAGCCGTATCCATCATCGATCTATTTATAATGCAAATGAAATGTTTAAAGTAGGATTCGCAGGCTATCTGGATGTACTGTCGGCCGATGAACGTTTCCTGGATTGTGAATTGGAACGTATCGCTCTGAATGTGGAATCTTGTAAACTGCATATCATGCTTTACCGTGCCTTAGGAGGTGGAAGCAATTAGTTAATATACTTATATTTTTTGATTTGTTTGGTTAGGAACCGCCCCCGGCAAGCGTGTCGTCAGGACGGTTCTTTTTTACTCTTATAATTCAAGAAATATCAGACCTCTTGAGCAAAGAAACAATCCACAACAATAATATAGCTCCCACAATAGAGGTAACAAGACTGCCAATAATACCAGTTGCTGCAATACCAAACAAACTGAATACCCAGCCGCCCAGGACACCACCAACAATACCAACCAATAAATTAATAAAGAGACCGAAACCTCCCCCTCTCATCAACTTACCGGCTACAAAACCAGCAATAATTCCGATAATAATGTACCAAATAAAATACATACGCTTTATTCTTTAGAGTTTATAGTTAATCATCTTACTGATAAAAACAGCTATTCTGTATAAAAAGTTGTCTGAATAAATCTTTTTTTACTTCATTGATAAAATTATTCAGGATGCATTTTCCCTTTTTCCGGTCTTCTTTTTCCGGCTTCAGCATTTTCTTCCCCATCTGTTCTCCCTTCAATCTTTATTTTTGTCTCAAACTTAAAAGACAAAATATGAAGATAAACGTACATTCCATGCTATTATTAAGCCTTGCCGCACTACTTTCTTCCTGTGCTGCCGAAGGCAATGATAAAAAACAAGACCTTATTGTAAAAACAACACAAGCTGTTCCAGTTTCACATCAGGGTGACAAAGAATTCTCTTTTATTACCCGACCTTTTCGCACTTCCGAGTTATCTTTCCGAGTAGGCGGTCCCATCGACCGTTTCGATGTATACGCAGGTAACCGATACCAACAAGGCAGCATCATAGCCGAAATAGATCCGCGCGATTTCCGCATCCGTAAAGAACGTGCCGAAGCAATCTACCATCAGGCAAAAGCGGAATTCGAACGTATACAAAAGTTATACGACAAAGGAAATGTTTCTGCAAGTACTTATGAAAAAGCAAAAGCAGACTATATCACTGCAAAAACAACTTTCAATACAGCTTCCTATGAACTGGAAGACACACGCCTTATCGCTCCATTCAATGGTTATGTGGGTGAAGTATATATAGAGAAATTTCAAGACGTGAAAGCAACCCAGCCCATCATTTCTTTTATTGATATAGACCAACTTAAACTGGAGATTTATGTCACTCAAGACATTGCCCGTGCAGCGCAAGCACTAGATACAATACAAGTACGATTTGACGCCCAACCCGATAAAGTATATAATGCTAAGATAATGGAAATTTCCAAAGGGACTACCCGCAATAACCTCTCTTATCTGCTGACCGCTCTACTTCCCAATAAAGAAGGGAAATTACTGGCAGGTATGTCTGGTAAAGCAAGCCTAAATACCCATTCCGTTTCAACTCTTTCCCAAGGAGCAGCCATCCCTCAAACAGCCCTTTGCCATCGCCCTACAGAAGGAGATTATTTATGGATAGTAAATTCCAAAACCCAACAAGTAACTAAGAGAAAAGTAAAGAAAGGGGATCTATTGCCAAACGGTTATGTATCTATCACCGAAGGCTTGTATCCTGATGAAACTGTAGCAAACAGTGGGCTCCGCTTCCTATCGGATGGAATGAAAATAAGTGTAGAAAACGAATAATATCACAGAAATAAACAATCATGAAACTCGTAAAATATTTTCTACAGAAGAAAGCAGTCACTATCTTGCTGTTGGTATTGATATTGGCCGGTGGGCTGTTCTCCTATATCAAAATGGGAAAACTGGAAGACGCCCCCTTTACCATCAAACAAGCACTCGTACTGACTCCGTATCCCGGAGCATCCCCCTCCGAGGTACAATCTCAAGTAACAGATGTTCTGGAAGAATCCATCCAATCTCTTGGTGAACTTTATTATCTGAAAACAGAAAACCGAACAGGACTTTCAAAAATAACCGTTTATGTAAAAAAGGAAATCCGGGCAGACGAAATGCAACAACTTTGGGACAAATTACGCCGTAAAGTAAATGATGTACAAAGCAAACTTCCCGCCGGAGCAGGTCCATCTGTTGTTAACGATGATTTTGGAGATGTATTGGGAGTTTTCTATGGACTGACTGGAAAGAGCCATACCTATCGGGAACTGGAAGACGAAGCCAAGATTATCAAAAACGAACTATTGAAAATAAAAGATGTTGCTAAAATAGAAATCTACGGAATACAGACACCTACCATTGACGTGTCTGTCAGCCCATCCGTCATGGCACAAAGCGGAATTACGACCTCGGATATAGCCCGCGCTTTCGAAGCACAAAACAAAGTGGTGGATGCCGGAGGTATTGATGCCGGACAAAATCGGCTGCGCATTGAATCCACTGGAAATTTTTATTCATTAGATGATATAAGAAACCTGACTATCGTATCACGCTCCGGTGAACATTTCCGCCTTGCCGACATTGCACAAATAGAAGAAAGTTATCAGACACCTGCCAGCAATCTGATGCGCATTGACGGTAATCCGGCCATAGGTATTGCCATCTCCACCGTCCCCACCGGAAATGTAGTGGATATGGCAGAAGCTGTGAAAAAACGCATTGACGAATTATCCCAATCCATGCCTGAAGGATATGAACTGACCTCTATCTACGATCAAGGATATGAATCAGCCGTTGCCAATCAAGGCTTTGTCTTAAATCTCATCATTTCCGTTTTAACTGTTATAGCCATTCTATTATTTTTCATCGGGTTCAAGAATGGCACGCTGATAGGTAGCGGACTGATTTTTTCCATCTTCGCCACTCTCATTGTCATGATGGCTTGCGGCATCGCACTCCAGCGAATGTCACTGGCCGCCATCATTATCGCCATGGGGATGTTGGTAGACAATGCCATTGTTGTGTCAGACTCCGCTTTAATCAATATGGAGCGTGGAATGCGGAAACGTGTAGCCATCATGCAGGCTTGCTCGACTACCGCCCTGCCCTTGTTGGCAGCAACCGTAATCGCTATTCTTACTTTCCTTCCTATCTATTATTCACCACATATCACAGGTGAACTGTTATCCTCATTAGTCGTGGTTATCGGAGTATCCCTGATGTTCAGCTGGGTGTTCGCACTGACACAGACACCTTTCTTTATACAGGAATTTGTCCGCCGCCCACGTCCCGAGGAACTGAAAGCGGCACTGTTTGACGGAAAATATTACAACCGTTTCCGCAATGCTTTACATTGGGTGCTCCGCCACCGGTCGGTCACCATCGGCTCACTGGCCATTATGCTGATACTCTCTGCCTGGAGTTTCAAATTTATTCCTAAAGTATTCGTACCCGCACTGGAAAAACAATACTTTACCGTAGATATGTGGCTGCCCGAAGGAACAAACATTAACGAAACAGACCGCATGGCAAGCAGTCTGGCAGACTATATACGCGGACACGAAGAAACAGAAATGGTTTCTACCTACATAGGTCGCACGCCACCCCGCTATTATTTATCCAATGTATCTTTCGGTCCTCAATCCAATTATGCACAAATACTGGTAAAATGCAAGACCTCCAAAGATTCAAAGGAATTACATGCGCTACTGCAAGACTCCATTCGCCAGAAATATCCCGAACCCCTGATAAAAGTGAACAAATTCGAGCTTAGCCCTTTGACAGAAGCCGTCATCGAAGCCCGTTTTCTAGGACCGGATCCTGCTGTACTAGATTCACTGGCAGGGAAAGCAATAGAAATCATGCGCCGCAATCCCAAAGTAGCGGACGCCCGCAACGAATGGGGCAACATGAGTTTAATGATCCGCCCTGTTTACGATCCGGTAAAAGCCGGAGCACTGGGTATCACCAAAGCACAAATGATGCAATCCGTCAAGTCTATCAGTGATGGAACTCCTGTAGGAATTTATCGGGATAATGAAAAGAAAGTACCTGTATTACTAAAATCGGAAGGGGTTCATATTACAGACGAGCGATCTTTAGGGGATTTCTCTGTTTGGAACGGGGAGCATTCGGCACCTCTGTCACAAGTAACGGAAAAAATTGAAACCACTTGGGAATTTCCGCAAATACGTACTTATAACCGTCAGTTATCCATGGCAGCCATGTGTGGAGTAAAACCGGGACACACCATGGCGGAAGTACACGGAGAAATACGAAAAGAGATAGAAGAAATAGAATTGCCCGAAGGATATACCTTCTTCTGGGATGCCCAATACAAAGACCAAGGCGAAGCGATGCAGGCCATTGCCAAGTTCTTTCCTTTGGCTTTTCTGATGCTCATTGTAATTCTTGTAGCATTATTCGGTAACTTCAGACAACCGGTCATTATCCTGTGTATCCTTCCCCTTTCCCTTATCGGGGTTGCCATAGGTATGCTGCTCACCGGATTCGATTTCGGCTTCTTCCCCATCGCCGGATGGCTGGGATTATTAGGTATGATTATTAAAAATGTGATTGTGTTACTGGATGAAATAAATATACAGCGCCGAAATGGAATCGCACCTTATACCGCCATCATAGAAGCTACAGTGTCAAGAACAAGACCTGTACTTATGGCAGCGACCACTACTATTTTAGGAATGGTTCCGTTATTGTTCGATATAGCATTCGGCGGTATGGCAGCCACTATTATTTTCGGACTGACGTTTGCCACATTGCTAACGTTATTCGTAACCCCGGCATTATATGCCATGTTTTATAAAATTAAGAGTAATTCTAAATATGCATCCTATGAAAAGAATTAATATACTGTTTATCTTTATTTTTAGTGTTCCGTCCGCTACTTTCTCCCAACAAAGTGATTTATTGGAAAAGTACAGGTCGATGGCTGTGGAATACAACCACGACCTGAAGGCGGCGGATAAACACATCTCTGCAAGTATCGAACTGGAAAAAGCCGCCCGAAAAGATTTGCGTCCCAAACTTTCGGGTGACGCCAACTTTCAATATACCGGCAACCCCATCCAGCTCACTTTGGACTTGCCCAGTATGCAAAACCCACTGACGTTCGAAGGCAAGGACATGAAATATGGTGCCTCACTTACCCTATTACAGCCGGTCTATACAGGCGGGCGTCTGCTGGAAACCATCCGGATGGCAAAACATCAACATAGTCTGGCAGCACATCAGGCGGAATACTTTCGTTCCGCCCTGTGCTACCAAACCGATATGCAATACTGGAATACCGTAGCCCGTGCCGAACTTCTGCAAGTTGCTACCGACTATCGAAACTCTATCGCCTCACTCACCAAAACTATCCGTGAGCGAGTCGAAGCAGGACTAGTTGACCCGCAAGACTTACTTATGGCAGAAGTAAAACTAAATGAAGCCGAATACCAATTGCTCCAAGCAAAAAGCAGTTTGGAAACAGGAAGAATGGCACTTAATTCACTGATTGGCACGGCACTTCATGAAATAACGGAAGTGGAAGATACCATTCCTTCCATCGTAATGAATGAGCAGTTATGGAAGCAAGACGGTTCTAACCGACCGGAACTAAAAATAGCATACGACCAAATAGGCATAGCCGAAAGCTCAAAGAAACTGACTGACTCAAAATATAAACCGCAACTGTATGTCGGCATAGAAGGAAGTTACTCTTCACCAGGATATAACTTTAAATCCGACCTTGATCCCAACTATGCCGTTTATGCTAAGTTATCTGTACCTATTTTTGAATGGGGGAAACGACGCAACGAAAAACGGGCAGCCTCTTTCCAGATCGGTGCCGCGACTGATAATCTGCACCAAGTAAGTGACCATGTAAATCTGGAAGTGCAGACAGCCCGTGTATCCTTGTCTCAAGCAATGGAACAAGTACAATTAACTAGAAACTCATTGGAAAAAGCCCGCAAAAACGAACAAATGGCATTGGAAAGATATACAGAAGGGAAAGTATCAATAGTGGAAATGATAGAGGCACAAAACTATCGGCAGATTTCACAAACCAACTATGTACAAGCCAAAGTTTCTGCACAAGGACACTATTCCGCATTGCTGAAAGCTTTAAACAAATATTAGATAAAACCAACCATCATGAAAAGCATATTCTTCCATTCACCAAGGAACGGAATTTATCCGTACCTATAGTGAATGGAAAATATTAATTTAACACCTCTCCAGTCTATGATTATTCTGTAAAATATTGTAGCTTTGTTCACATGAAATGGAATGTTACATTATATGGCCTTTTATTCTCCGGACTAGGAGCATTTTCCTATCTTCTTCTAGCCAATTATTCCGATTTGTCACCCCATGTGGCAGATATGCTATTTTCCAAAGGTGCTTTTATCTTCTTCATCACAGCCTTCAATATTCTTGGCTACTCAACGTTGCGGCTCAGTTCCTGGCTAAACAGTCAATATGCATTGAATATCCGCAAACGTTGGAAAATTATTACCATTTATATAGCCGTAACTCTTCTGTTCTTTCTTTTGAATTATAGTTTATTGATTGTCGGAAAACTTCTGGTAGGTTCCTACAACATATTTATTTTCCCAAATGGCGGCTGGCGCATCCTCTTTCTGGTATGGTTGGTGGAGTTAGTTATTGTAGGACTACTTTTATCTAACCGTTCTATTCAGAACACATTAAAACTGCAACAAGAAGCTGCCGAACTTCAAAAAGAAAATAACACAGCCCGTTACACCGCCCTGCAAAACCAACTCAATCCACACTTTCTGTTCAACAGTCTTAACACGCTGATTGCAGAAATAGAATACAATCCCGCCAATGCAGTCCGCTTCACTAAGCATCTGTCCAGCGTTTACCGCTATGTCCTTCAAAGTCAAGATAAAGTCTTGGTACCTTTAAGCGAAGAATTGGAATTTATGAAATCCTACCTCTTTCTTCACGAAGTCCGATTAGGAAATTGCATCAGTTACAAATGTCATCTTCCCGAAGACTATCCTGAAGCCATGCTCCCGCCACTAACTTTGCAACTGCTGGTAGAAAATGTCATCAAGCATAATTCCATCACCTCAAACAAGCCTATGCAAATTAATATAGAAATTGAAAATTATTACCTGACAGTAAGTAACCCTATCCAACCTAAAAAGAGTAATGACACCTCTTCGGGAGTAGGATTGAATAATCTTTCCAACCGTTGCAAACTACTGCTCGGCGAAGGAATCATTGTCACTAAAGCAAACAATTTGTTTATCGTAAAAGTACCTTTAGCATATGAATAAACTAAACGCAATCATTATAGAAGATGAAGTGCCAGCAGCACGTTTATTACATTCCATGATTACCCGTCTGCGCCCGCAATGGACACTGACCATTATACCGGGCAGTGTGGACGAAGCTGTGGCTTGGTTTAAAGATAATCCACAACCCGACCTGATCTTCCTCGATATCCAATTGGCAGATGGAAACGCATTCGATTTCCTTTCGGCCGTGCATCCTTCCTCTATAATTATTTTTACAACTGCCTACGACCAATATGCCATCCGCGCATTTACAGTAAATAGCATAGATTATATACTGAAACCCATCGACGAAACACGTCTGCTCGATGCCATCATCAAATACGAAACTTTACAAAACAAAGGAATCTCCCGCCCCCAAGAATATCTGGATACATTGCTGGATACCCTGCAACATAAAGAAAGACGTTACCGTACACGCTTCCTTATTTATGGAGCCGACCGTTTCTGGTCTCTTCAAGTAACGGACATAGCCTATTTCTATTCTGAAAATAAAATAACTTTTGCCGTCACCCAAAAAGGACAAGAACACATAATCGACCTGTCTCTGAATAAATTAATGGAACAGTTGGACCCAGAACAGTTCTTTCGCGCCAACCGTCAGATTATTATCAGCATTGCTTCCATAGACCATGCCGAACCTTATTTTAATGGCAAGATAGTAGTCAGTGTCCTTCCTCCTTACAAAGCCCAAATCACCATCAGTGAAGAAAAACTTTCTTCATTCAAGCTTTGGCTTAATTATTAAGAAATGAAAAAGGAAGATTAAGCACTTACTAATCGGTAAACATGATAGCCTCAATGCATATACCTTGTTTATTGATAACACACTCTATAGTCGCTGCCGGAAGCCGGAACTCCAAAATATGCGCATCGGGCAAATAGGGACATATATATCTTTGTGAATCAGGATGAAATGTTCTGATACACAATTCCGAAAATCCAATAAAGCCCCTTACTTTAAAATAATTAAAGCAAGATTGCGAAAACGGCAAAAAAGGAGGTCTATTTTCTTTCATTAGTCTTTGCAATAGATTTATGTTACTCATGTCAAAAACATGAACTTATCATAAACAAGCGTGTGTCCGAAAGGTTTATCAAAAGTTCCATTTCTTCCGCCGCAATATAAAAAAGCAGTCCGGCACAGATATTCATCCATATGCCGGACTGCTTTTACACCATATTATCCTTCTTACTTATTTCTAAGTTTTTTACACAAATCTGCTTTATCCGACAAACAAGGAAGATCGAAAAAATATTCATTCCACCAAGTAACAGGACAAATTATTGTACCATTTTATTTCTATGCCAAAATCCTATAACAAAGCTTTTTAATGCATCATTAAAAAATATGAGTTATAAAAAATTGTCGGAATACTAGAATATCTTCTAAAACTTATAGACTATCAGGTCCAACAAGTTTTAAAATAATTACGTATTGATTTAAAAATTTATCTGCCTTTACTCTTGCCCTTATTGATGAAATAATAAAGCACTCCATAAAAATATAAAGACACTGAAAAGAATTATCGGACGGAATGTTTCCGCCCGATAATATAAACAGTTATTCTACCGGCGGCACCTCCAGAATACTACCATAACGATGATATTCAAATGAAATACTTTGCTCCTTGATGTAATGAATCAATTCCACACGTCCGTCTTTCACCGGTTTAGCTGTAGCAATATACTTATCAATACGTGCAGCTTCCTCGTACATTTCCATCGGAATATCAGCCCCACAAGTGCGGATACGTTCATAATTCTTCATTGATTTCAGGAATCCGGCCAACGCTTCTTCTTTTAAAGGACATCCCAAAGAAGCCAATGCAGCGGTACGGTCATCACCAGGTTCAAAACTAATACTCAATGGAGTATGACAAATTCTGGCAGCCAAAGCAATCATCTTTGCATCTTCATTGTTATCTCCCGGGAAAAGACGCAAAACCATATTCTTTAAAGGCAGATAGCGGAATGCATTTTGCTCGCCATACAGATTATTGACATCACGAGCATGCGCAAATTCCTGCTCGTATGCCTTCACATAACTTTGTGTATAGTCGGTGGTACTGCCTGGCTTATCTGCAATATTTACAAAACAAGCACAATAGTTAGGACCACCCGCCTTCACACCTCCACCAAAAGCCGACAATTTCATTCCACCGAACGGCTGACGATTTACAATGGCCCCCGTTATACCACGATTGATGTAAAGGTTACCTGCCATAATTGAATCTTTCCACAATTTCTGTTCGCCTTCATCCAGACTCTGTAAGCCCGAAGTCAAACCATATTCCAAACTGTTTACCAAATCAATGCCTTGCTGCAAATTCTCAATGCAAACCACGCTCAGCATCGGACCGAACAATTCCGTTCTGAATGAATAGTTGCCGGGACGTACCCCCCACTTCACTGTAGGAGCCAATACATATTTATGCTTATCAAGAAAACGAGGTGGAACCAGCCAAGACTCCCCTTTTTCCAGTTCCAGAGCTTTCAATAATTTATCATTCTTATTGGTAATCATCGGACCTACCACATTCCCAGGATTCCATACACTACCCACCTTCATACTAGTTGCGGCATCTTTCAACTTATCTTGAAAGTTCTTGTCCTCATAGACCGATCGTTCTACCAGCAATAAAGAACATGCGGAACATTTTTGACCGGCATTGCCAAAAGCAGAAGCCACAATATTCATAATAGCATGGTCACGATCACCGGAAGCTGTCAAGATAATTGCATTCTTACCACCGGTTTCTGCCGACAATGGAGTAGCCGGATTACTGCGTGCAATATTTTGGGCAGTGTCTGTCCCTCCTGTCAGAATAATATGTTTGACAGCCGGAGCCGTAGTCAATACCTTTAATGCCTCACGGTCTGTAATGATAACCTGCAAAGCCTCTTTAGGCACACCTGCATCCCAAAATGCCTTGGCAAACAACCATGCCACAGGAGCGGCAACAGTAGCCGGTTTCAGAATCACAGTATTTCCTCCTGCCAGTCCTGCCACAATACCACCAATAGGTATGGCACACGGAAAGTTCCACGGAGAAATAACCAAAATAGTCCCTTTAGGAGCAATATCCACATCCGGCAATTCCGCAAACTGCTTCATGCTAGTGGTATAAAAACGAGCATAATCGATCCCCTCCGATACCTCCACATCGCCTTCCACCACTGTCTTCCCTGTCACAGCACACATACAACCTATCAAATCACCACGCATCTCACCCAGTCTGTTGGCAGCTTCATACATTATTTTATGCCGTTCCTGCAATGTGGTCTTTCTCCATCCGGCAGGATCTTTTTCGGCTATTTCCAAAATTTTCATCACCTGTCCGGCATCAGCTTGTGACATTTCACATACACAAACTTCATCATCCTGACAACGGTCCATATATTTATGACGCTTCTCACAAACCACCGTTTCAGCTCCTATCTGCAAAGGAATGATTTCAGGTGAATCCGCCGGTGACTTCTTCCACTTCGCAAAAATATTCCGAACCCACTCCTGGTTCTGAGCCAAATCAAAATCAGTATCAGGTTCATTCTTCATTACATCAGCTGGTGGAACGGGAGTATAACGATGCAAGCGGTTTTGTGTACGGGTAGGAATATGCGTAATAACATCTTTCATCTTATAAGCTTCCTCAAACTGGTTCTGCAAGAAGCGCCAAGTATCCGTACCCGGCTTCAAATTGAACGAATGGGTCAGAAAGTTGTCCGGAGCCGTATTTTCATCCATACGACGGACCAAGTAAGATACTGCATTCAGGAAATGCTCATCTTTTACCACCGGTGCATATAAAATCACATGATTTCCCAATTGGGATTGGGCACGCCATACATGATCAGCCATACCTTCCAACATCTCAAAAGTCATGTACTCCGCGCTTCCCAGTTTCCGGCTCAACAGATAGGCGTATGCAATAGTGAACAAATTATGAGAAGCGACCCCCACATGCAAGGCTTTTGCATTCTCCGGTAACAAAGCCCGTTCCAGAATATGCAAATAATTGGCATCGACTTCTGTTTTCGATGTCCTCACTGGATTAGGCCAGCCACGAAGAGAAGAGATAACCGTTTCCATTTCCAGATTACAACCTTTTACCAACCGCATTTTCAATGGCGCACCGCCATCAGCCATACGCGCTTTGGCAAAGTCCAACAATTCAGTCTGAAATTCATACGCATCGGGCAGATAAGCCTGTACAACAATACCTGCCGAATAGTTTTTAAATTCCGGTCTGCTCAACACTTCTTTAAACAAGCGCAATGTAAAGTGAGCATCTTTATACTCCTCCATATCCAAATTGACAAACTTGGAACGTTTTACACCATTCTCATCTACGTAAGGAAAGTCAATCGCTTTCTGATATAGCGCACACATACGTTTCACCAGTTCCGGAAAACTTTCTTCATAATTCAGCGCATGGGTCTGTGCGTAGATACCCGATATTTTCACGGAGATATAATTGATATCGGGAGCCTCCAAAGCTTCTAAATAATGGAAATAACGATGGTCTGCTTCTCCGTTTCCTAATACGACCTCACCCAGCAAATTTACATTCTGACCAATCTTTTGCTTAAAACGGGCAGCCAGATGGGCTGTTAATTTAGGACGCGCCTCATCCAGAATCACTTTAGAAGTATCCATACGAAGGCGCTTCTTTATGATTGGTATGGCAATAAAATCAAAATGGTGGCCAAAAGCCTGGTACATTTTAAAAAGGAAAGCATCACGCTTATTCAAGAACTCAGGTACACCATAACGGTCTATCAGCTTCTTGATACGTTCTGCCAATTTCTTACGATCACGAATTTGAGAAGATTCGTCCAGCATCTTCACCAGGAACTTTTTGTCCTGTGGCCGTTGTACCATAACGGCATATTTATGCTGTTCTTTACGTTCCTCACTAGTGATGGTTTGTTCACACGTGTTATAAAGCTTCAGTACCCATTCTTGTACTTCAGCGATAGTCGGTCTGTTGTCCATAGTAAACTCATGTTAATGTGTAAGAATTAAGGATAAAAAAATCATAGGTAAACAACCAAAGACATGAGCATCGTAGGACTGAACATAACGGCACGATACCGGTGCAAGGTCTGGAGAGCCTGCTGCGAAAACCGGTCAAATATAAGTTCTCTGCCCATAACGTAAATTCCTTATAAAATGTTACTGTTCATGTGCAAATATACACTAATTCTTTTATTATCAAAGGAAAAAGTGAAAAATTATAATCCGAAACATATTAAATTTCCAATTTAAAGAAAGTAGGCTGATTGGAAGCCCTACTATAGCCTTCCAACAAATAGAAATCCGTACAGGCCACATGAATGGTAAATAAATAATTGATGGTATGCGGATGGTATCCTTTGGGAGGAGCGATACAATATAATCTACCTATCGTTTCCTGTGCCCAAGAATAAGACTTTTCCTTAAAATCGGCTACAAAAGCTGCCTTTCTGAAACGATCTGAGATTTCACGCAAATAAAACTCACCTATATGACAGGCATTGCTCCGATTAGACTCATGGTTGGCAAACAGCCAAAAATCATCCTGCAAACGAATACCTACCAAAGATCCTATATTGGAATGAATGCTATATAGAACAGATTCTCCGCTGTACAAACCATCCCGACATATAAACGCCACCTTCTCCAAGCAATAAAATATATCATAGGAAAGGCCTTCATGCTCATCTTTCCAGTGAAACAGACCATTCTGTATCTGAAGTGCATACACCGGAACCGTCCATTGCCCGCAATCCAACAGGCACAACACATCGCAGCCTCTTATCAATTTATGATAATCAGCCACACATTTATCCTGCGAATTCCAAACAATAATTTTCATCACTCAGGCTAGTTTTATCCGTTCATTTTTATGGTACAGACATAAAAAAGAGACGTGGGACCTGCTTAATATTTTATCTGCCTTAGAGGTATCCCCATACCAGCTGCACAAATAATAACAACAGTGTCCCACGTCTTTATGAATATACTAATCCTGTTAAGGAGTATAAACACAAGACGTGAGCGCTTGTTGTATTACACTTGTGCAGCTTTGAAAATTGGGGATTTTCTAAGACAAGGTAATATTTTAAACGCTCTTAATTATATATGTTCCTTCTTGTTTTCAAATGAATTTTCATCTGTTTTCAAGAATTGGTACAAAGTTAAAAAAAGAGTTCTGATTAAAGTGGAATTAATCTATTTTTTTAAATAAATAATAACCCGGATGAACATCTGAAAAAGTTATTCCCCCATTACAGTAGCTACAATTTTACGACCACCTCCATGGTTGCGGAACTCACAAAGGTAAATTCCCTGCCAAATACCCATATTCAACCGACCTTCTGTAATAGGAATAGTGAGGCTGACGCCTATAATTGTTGCTTTTGCATGAGCAGGCATGTCATCCCAACCTTCTAAAGTATGTTCGTAATAAGGCTCACGTTCCTTTATCAAATGGTTAAAAATAGATTCCATATCCGTACGGACATCCGGATCGGCATTTTCATTGATACTTAATGCCGCACTAGTATGTTTGATGAACAAATAAAGCAAACCTGTTTGGGGAAGTGGCGGCAAATTGCGCACCACTTCATCAGTAATCAGGTGAAATCCCCTGGTACGGGGACGAAGCGTAAATTCTGTCTGAGATACCATAACTATTATCAACCTTTATGCATCCATATAGATGCCACTTTACGACGTACCGCTACTATATTAAATAAGGATACACCCACAAAAAGCAAAACACCTATAACCAAGGCCGGTCCTAAATTTCCTTCTTCCAATTGTGGGAATAACTTTCCTATCATATCCATATAGTTACTCCGCACATAAATCACAATTCCCACTGATAAAAACAGCACCACAGCATTGAGTGCCAATGTCAGCATTTGATAAGGGAGCGCCACCTTAGCCGGACTGTAACCTATCAATAACAGATTCTCTAACTTGGATGTATTCTTTTGCAGCAACAAATAAATACTGAGCATCAAAATATAGAAAGAGAGCACACTGATAAGCAAACCTACAGAAAGCACAATTCCTATAATCACTTTCAAGAACCAGGTAGTCTTTCCCGCATCCAACTTGTCATCTTCCGTATCATATCCCTTGTCTTTAAAGAACCTGGCAATACGGTCGTCCGTAGGATTGTTCACTTCAACAATCAGTCGTGACGGTTCGCTTTTCTGCCCCGGGGCAAACTCATTGTTGGCCCACGTCATAAATGTTTCCGGAACAAGAATCGTATTCAGACGATTAGAGAAACCAACTATTTTTCCTTTAAAGTTTTCCGTACGCCCCACACCGGTAATACGTATATCCAAATTAACCATACCCATCACCCCTTCCGACAATTGCGGCAGGCTCCGGCTTTGTGCAAAACCGAAGTTATACAGATTCAGATAATTACGGGGGATGATAATAGGAACGACCCGTTCATATTCATCAAACTCCCATTTATCCAGGTTCACATCCACATACTCATCGGGAACAGACTCAAAGAACATGGCTGTAGACATGTGCAATCCCACGTTCTCCATCCCCATGCCTGCCGACACTTTAAATTGGGAAGGGATAAAAGCCCCTACCCCTTTGGTAAACGGCTGTTCGCTGATTTCAGCAATGTCTTGTTCGGAAAAAGTCTTGCTTTTACCGACAAAAGAACCCAATGTGCTCACTTTCTTGCTTACTATCACATAGTCTTTCTTCATGAAACTGTCACCTTCTGTAAAAACCGGCAACACATCTTTATAAAACTGAACACTCAGCAACACAATGACCATACCGCACAGATTGGCAAAGAAAAAACCCGCCAATTGTGAAAAGCTGATATGCTGACGTAATAATTTCCAGACCAACCTCATAGCTTCAACGTTTTTGTATAGTTCAACTCCAAATGCTTGCCGATAGAGGTCACAATGATACCTGCCCCCTGTCTATCCGCTTCCTCCACCAATATCCGGGACATAATCCGTCCATTCTCCTCATCCAGATGGCTGATAGGTTCATCCAGAAAAATAAAATCGAAAGGTTGGCAAAGGGCGCGGACCAACGCAACACGCTGCTGTTGTCCGAAAGACATTTTAGCTATTGGCGTATCCCATTTATCGGCAATGCCGAACTGTTCAAACCAAGCCTTGATTTCTTTCTTAGATTTAAATCCGGTCAGCGAATTCTTCAACTGCACATTCTCCCACGCTGTCAGTTCTGTAAACAAACGTAATTCTTGAAACAACATACTGATGGAACATTTCCGAATCTCCACCCAGTCGCGCACCGAAAGCGTACGGATATTTTTCCCGTCAAAACAGATGATACCTTGATAGTCGTTACGGTATCCGTATATGTAGCTGCAAAGCGATGACTTTCCTGTACCGGACGCTGCCTCCACCAAATAAGCTTCTCCACGCTTCAGAGTCAACGACTGATGCCAGACATCAGATATAATAGAATTCCTCCCTGCAAAAACGGCAGGGAGGGTCTGTTGTAATTCTATAGTGTTCATAAATTCTCCAATCCACGTACAATCAACTGTAGCACGTTGACCTCTTTATCTTTCATAACAATATTCATTTGGGCGCTTTTCCAATCGGGAGCCATCACATCCATATAGTCGCAAGGTCCCAGGATGGCATTGAACATGGCGGCATCGCTGCCTAGCATACGGGTTAACCGGGGATTCTCCTGAACATCCTTCACCAGCTGCGCCGCATTGAACGCCATAAAGAAACGGTTCTTTGTCACCTGTCCGGCCCAAGGAGTATTCTGCAAAGAAACTCCGTAACGGCGGCCTGCCTCATCTGCCAGTCTTTCATTGTTCGAGATATAAAGCAGATTGTCCTTCACACCAAACCAAATGCTTTGGCGATACATACGGAACTCGTATTGGTCTTTACCCGTAGAGTTCAACTGCATCTGCCCACCGGTCATAGCCAACAAAGGTTTCAGGTCTTCGAAGGACTGCAAAAAGTCTTTATTCGTTACATCAGCATAAATCAGCAAGTCATTATTCGACAAGGAATTATAGCCAACCGCAACATCTCCATGAATAGAAGAGAATATACCTTCAATATCTATTGGTAACATCGGATTATCCAACGCTTGCCTGATGGTAGGATTTTCGCAAAGCAAATCATAAATACCCTTTCCATTGATATTACCTCCTGCCCAAACCAACGTATTGGCTGGGAAATACTCTAAACAGGCTCCTTTAATACATGAGGAAGCAGCCGACTGTTTTTCATACATAGCAATCAAATCCTTGTTTTCAATCAAAGTCTCCACGTCCACTACAATTTTGCCTTTTTCGAAAGTAGCGGAAACCAGATATTTGATATCTTCCAGTTTCAAATCGGCGGGCATTCCCATACGCATCTGCATGGTAATATCATTAGGAATGAACGACATATTCATCACTGTAACGACTTCACCTTTTGCCGAAGCCAACTTACCAAAGTCTGTAGTCTTTACGTAGCTGTTTTCAGCATCCTGACGCATCAATGAAAGCAAACTTCCTTTCAAACTGAGGGCATCTCCTTTATTACTACCCATCAATAAGAAAGTCCCCTTATTAAAAGCGCACAGCGCCGTACCCATCTGTGTCCATGTACATCCGCTTTCACTTTTCAACTCCGTACATATCTGCTCATTCTTTAATGCCTCCAGCAAAGCTTCCACTTTACCTTCATCATCCACTTTCGCCAATAAAGCAAAAGCATTAGAATGAGGAGTGATGAACATATACACCTTATCGGTAAAAGACAAGCCCGATTCAGACGGATTTTGAATAATCTTCTCGGCAGTCTTGTAAGCTTCACCCTCCAAACCGCTTTTCAATGCGTCCGTCAGTTTGGCCACAACCTTTTCTCCTCCTTTACCGTTTATGCCGCTCTTCTCCGCCATCGTCTTGAAATCGAATGACATAACCATTGCCGCATCCTTAGGAATAGCGTTGGCATACTCACTTTCAGACGAACAAGAAGCCATAAGCAGCACTATCGCTACGAGTGCAAATCCCCAAATACCTTTTCTCATATTCTTATTTTTGGTTTAATAAATTCAGCGTATGACAGGCTACCAATGCAGCTGTTTCCGTGCGAAGACGGGACTTTCCCAAACTGACAGGCTGAAAACCCGCCGCTATAGCCTTAGCCACTTCTTCCTCGCTAAAATCTCCTTCCGGACCTATCATCACCAAAGCATCTTCTCCGGAACGCAATATATCTTTCAACAAAGGTTTTTCCCCTTCATAGCAATGGGCGATGAACTTCTGCCCTTTAAAATCCCGTGAAACAAACTTATTAAAGTCCGTCATTTCATTCAGCACCGGCATAGTCGCCTTCAACGATTGTTTCACTGCCGATACCAGAATCTTTTCAATACGTTCCTTCTTGATTACTTTCCGTTCGGAATAACGGCAATTCAGGAAAGACAGTTCATCAAAGCCTATTTCAGTCGCTTTCTCTGTAAACCATTCAGTACGATCCATATTTTTAGTGGGAGCCATGGCAATATGCAACCAGCCGTTCCACCCTTTTTCCTGCGGAATCGTTTCCGTTACCTTCACTTGGCAACGTTTACCGCTTGCAGCACTGATTACAGCTTTGTAAAAACAACCTTTCCCATCGGTCAACATAATCTCATCGCCTATGGAAAGGCGCAAAACCCGTAAACAATGTCCTGCTTCCTCTTCCGGAAGCTCAAGGTTACTCGCTATATCAGGGGTATAAAAAACATGCATAGTTCTTCTTGTTTTTTCAATTTATATATCAAGCTATTGTATTCTCCTCCTCTTGTTCCCGTCGTTTTATCTCATCACGCAAACGGGATGCCTGCTCATAATTCTCTTCTTCTATAGCCTTTGACAATGCTTCTTTCAGCATCACCACATCAACTGTATTTACATTGACAGAAAATGCCGTATTCCCAACTTCATGCAACTGCTCACTTTCCATAATCTCATCAGTAGTATAGACAGGACACCCGCAACGCATAGCCAACGCAATCGCATCGGAAGTACGTGAGTCTATTTTAAATACCTCACCTTCCTTTTCCAAAAACAGATAGGAATAATAGACTCCATCCTTTACCTTATATATCAATACTTTCTTTAAAGCAGTCCCCAACTCTTTGGTCACCGTCAGAAAAAGATCGTGCGTCAATGGTCTGGGCATCTTATAGTCCATCATTACCACCTTAATAGCCTGCGCCTCCAACGAACCGATAATAATAGGCAGCTTACGGTTACCGTTCACTTCTTCCAACACCAACGCATATGCATCCGCCGGCTGCAATGTAGAGGACATATCATGTACCTTCAATTCTATTTCATCCATAATTTAACTTTCCTTCCACCATTCCCGTCTACATCGGAAACGGTCAAAAAATAATTTATCAAACTTGCCCGGGACGATGCTTATACTTGAATATGACAGCAAACAATACCGCAACCGCCAAGGCATATCCCGCAAAGACAAACCATGTCATGCTCCATCCCTCCATCTGCGGAGCACTGCTGTTCATATCAACAAAACGATTTACCACTGCCTGAGCTCCCAACGTTCCCACCGTAGCGCCAATACCATTTGTCATAATCACGAACAATCCCTGAGCACTGGAACGGATGGATAAATCAGTTTCATTGTTAACAAACAACGAACCAGAAATGTTGAAGAAGTCGAAAGCCACCCCATACACAATCATGGACAGTACAAACATCCAGACACCCGGCCCAGGATTCCCCAGTCCGAACAATCCGAAACGAAGTACCCATGCCAACATGGCTATCAGCATAACACGCTTGATTCCGAAATGCTTCAACACAAACGGTATTAATAAGATACACAATGTTTCCGACACCTGCGACAAAGATATCAATGCATTGGCATGATTCACTCCAAACGTATCGGCATACTCCGGAACTCCCTTGAAACTGCTGAGAAACGGATTGGCAAAACCGTTGGTTATCTGTAAAGAAACCCCCAACAACATAGAAAATATAAAGAAAATAGCCATCTTTTTCTGTTTGAACAGTGTAAACGCCCGCAATCCCATAGCATCTACCAACGATTTCTGTTCTCCACCACGACTTACAGGACACTCAGGCAAAGTAAGCGCATAAACCGCCAGTATCACTCCAAAGCAAGCACAAGAAAAAAACTGCATATAATTATTTTGGAATCCCAAGATATCCGTCAGCAACATGGAGCAGATGAAACCAATCGTTCCGAAAATACGGATGGGAGGAAAAGCGATGACAGGGTCCAGTTTTACTTTATCCAGTGCGGTATAGGCTACCGAATTTGTCAATGCCAATGTTGGCATATAAAAAGCTACACTAAGAGAATAAAATGTAAACAAAGTACCGAAATTAACCGCTTCACCATCCACATAGCCATACCACCCGGCAGCCACCATAAACACGGCAGCCATAAAATGACAGAAACCATATAATTTTTGAGCAGGCACCCACCTGTCGGCAATAATTCCCATTATGGCAGGCATAAACAAGGAAACAATCCCCTGCATGGCGTAAAACAGACCTATCTTGGCCCCCAAGCCAATATTAAACAAATACGTCCCCATGGAAGTAAGATAAGCCCCCCATACGGCAAACTGCAAGAAGTTCATGACTATCAGTCTGAGTTTCATTCCGGTAATTTCGTTTTTCATCTTTCTTCTTTAATGTGTGTTTTTTATATTACTTGCAAAGATATAAAACAATTCGATTTTTCATGGAGATTCATCTTAAAAAACAAAGCCTTTCCGGCAGTTTCACAACTTCCGGAAAGGCAAGACAATTAAAAAGTTTTTGTAATCTAACTAAAAGAGAGTGTTTTATTATCTTGTGTTCGTGAAAAATAATGCCATCATCTATTCAGCTATGGCATAAGCATCCAGTCCTTTCAATGACTGGCGGATAGTTTCCTGCATCTTCTCCATCTCTTCCCGACTCATTTGGCGCACCTCTATACCGGAATCCCTTAGATTATTCCCTAATTCGGCCATCTGCTCATTGAACGAATCCCAATATTCCGAGTCAAGGACAACAGAACATACTTCTTGCCCATCCTTCATCGGACTGATAATGACGGTCATGCTTACACTTCCGCTTTCTTTGACATTAAGGGTGTAAGTACGTTTCTCATTATCCGTCTTATAAATGAACGTAAAATTCGCTTTCTGCGCCTTACCTCTTCCCTTCGGCATATCCTTGATGGCAGTTTCGGCATATTCCTCATCCTTCTCGAAAGCCTCAATCAACCTTGCACCTATATTCTCATCCTTTAACGAGAAACTTTTCACCACCTTCACCACTTTGCGGGTTTTAGGGTCACGTTTCGTTACAGAATTGATAGCCACATCATCCCGTTTTTCCAGTTCCGCCGCCATTTTATCAATATTCTTCTGGGCCATAACCTTACCTGTTCCACCCCACATCAGCAAAACAGCCGCCAATGCACTTCCTAAAATAAATCTTGTTTTCATATCTTATTTTTTTTATGTTTTTTATTCGCTTACCAATAATTCCTTTTCTTCTATCTCTTTCTCGGAACGACAAATTTCCTCCACACGCTCCTGAGCCAGTTTCTCCACCCGTTCCGCCTCTTCCAGTGTTTCAATAATACAAGGCATAATCTGTTTCACATCCGAAATTCGCTTGCCTCCCACTTCCACATAACTACCTTCGTAGCACGACCATTCACCACTTCCGCCTGCTTGGTTCTCCGAATAGAAAATCAAGCCTAACCCCAGCGCAATGACCATCATTGCCGCTATACCGGCACTCCAGACAGCTACCGGAATACGCTGATAAAAGCCTTCTTTTCCAACCACCGGTATCTTTTCCGATCTCTTCCCTCCGGCAACCTCCTCCTGACCGTCTGGCTGCGACATACCCGGTTCTCCCTGCATACCTCCCTCATACCAGGCAAACATCGGAGCATATCCCATCAGATGAGAAGGTACATCCCCTGTATGGAAGAAGCGATAAATAGCCTGCTCCTCGGCATTCGTGGTCTCCCCTTCCAGGAAACGGTTAATGTATTCTTCTATATTCCTCTTATCTAATTCCATACCTTACTGTGTATCATAAATTGTTCTTTTACTCTTTTTCTAGCTCTCGACAAATTGGTTCGTACCGCCACCGGCGTACTTCCTGTGAGACGGGCTATCTCCTCTACTTCGAAACCTTCCAGGTGCTTCATGCGGAGAATAGACTGTTGCAAGTCAGGCAAAGTACCTATTACTTCCAGTATCTCCTGCATATTCTCTTCCTCTACCAGTTTCATTTCAGGATTTTCACCTCCACCAATGCTGATGCCCTGCTCCAAATCGACTTTCTCTATCCGAGTGCCTCGCAGACGGTTGATGCACAAATGCTTGGTTATAACAATAGCCAATGCATCCACGCTGCGGTATTGGTCCAGACGGTCACGAAGAAACCAAAGTTTCAACAGTGCATCTTGCACTGCATCTTCTGCCTCGTCGGAGCCTTCCAAATAACGGATAGCCATTCTTAACAAAGCCGGCCGCATTCGTTTTGCCTCTATTTCAAATCTATTTTGTTCCATGTTCACCAGTATGACACATAGAGGTAGGGAAACGTTACATCAAAATGAAAAAAAATTTGCTGACATGTCAATTTACCAATATACCAATAACCGTATGGGCATATATAGCACCGCTAATTGGCACATCAGCCAGTTGACGGATGCACCAATTATTCAAACTTATAAACCGTATGACTACGGAAGACCTCTCCCGGACGGAGTACAGTACTAGGAAATCCGGGCTGGTTGGGGCTATCTTGAAAATGCATCGTTTCGAAACATACCGCCGAACGGAAAGGATAAGCTATCCCTCCTTTACCTGTCATTTTTCCTTTCAGTCCATTACCGGTATAAATTTGCATTCCCGGCTCGGTGGTGAAGATCTCCATCTTACGCCCGCTTGCTGGATCATACACCCAGGCAGCCGGCCTTGTATCATCTCCTTTCGTATTCAATTCCCAAGTATGATCATATCCGTTTACCACCTTCAATTGGGGATGATCCGCATCTATACATTCTCCGATAGCATGCGGCATACGAAAATCAAGGGGAGTACCGGCCACCGGAAGATATTCTCCTGTAACACATTTCTTATCATCGTATGGAGTAAAACGATCTGCGTCTACCCAAAGTTGCTGGTCCTCCACGCTTTTCGTAAAATTTCCCGAAATATTAAAAAAAGAATGATGGGAAAGATTAAGTACCGTGGGTGCATCCGTAGTTGCCTCGTATGTCAAATCCAACGCATTATCATCCTCACCAAGACTATAGACCAACGTCACTTTCAGGTTTCCGGGGAAACCATTTTCTCCATCAGGAGAAAGATAAGACAGACAGACCCTATGTGTATCTGCCTGCTCCACTTTCCATATTCTATCGGCAAAGCCGGGATTCCCTCCATGTGATATATGCCCGGACTTCCCATTGTTAGGGACCAGCTTATACTCTACTCCATCCAGCGTGAAACGCGCATTCAGAATACGTCCTATATAACGCCCCACCGTAGAACCAAAATTCTGCCGTTGCTCCATATATTCAGTAATCGTGGAAAATCCGCACACCACATCCTCCCGTTTTCCATTTCTGTCGGGGACAAGGATAGAAACCACCCGTGCCCCATAGTTTGTGATACAGACCTCCATTCCCTGCTTGTTGCTCAATGTAAATAAATCGGTATGCTGCCCATTCACTTCTGTTTGAAAATCCTTCCGCTGTAATCCAGAAGCTGTGATTTGCTTACCGGTGTGACAAGAAGAGAGCACCAGCAACAAGCCCATACAAACCATACCCTGTTTTCCTTTCATATCATTCATTTTATAGGTTTTAAATACCACAAATGTAAATCCTCCGATGGAAAATAAGAAAAGCCGGCCTTCCCTTTTTCAAAGGATGACCAACTTTTCAACCATTTCAACCAATTTTTACCCTGTCGCTTCCTCTCTTTCAAAACCATCTTTTTACCATCCAGCGTATTGACAGGCTGATATTCCTGTCTGCCCCGCTATGATAGGAAAATCCAGAAATAACTGACTGATAGTGCTTAAGCCCAAACAAACAACCTAGTGCTTCCACTCCACAGGCAACCTTAATCTCGCCTTGTAATCCTGCCTCCTGCAACAATCCTGCAAGCAGATTTATCTTTTCCGCTTCCGGACCATATGCAGTACGGATTATAAACAATGAAACGTTCGCCATACAATCATTCATCCCTGCTTCCACATAAGGTTTTCAGCCCTGCCCGTAAGTTGTGACCAAAGTTAAAAGAAAGCAAGCCAGTGTTGCATAAAGTTGTATTCTCATATTTTTCATCTGTTTTGTTTTAACCTAACAAATGCAGACAATTATCTTCTTTTTACATTTATTTTCAGAAAAACTTCTGTTTCCATGCAGTCTTTTACCTCCTCCTGTATCTTCATATAATAACATGACAAAAGAAGAATGAATGACACAGAACTAATAGAGGGATGTAAAGCCGGAAAGCGGGAAGCTTTGGAAACCATATACAGGCTCTTCTCCCGCCAAATGTATGGAGTGTGCTATCGCTATGTAGGCGAAGATTCGGCACTGGACGTCATGCACGATGGATTCGTCAAAGTGTTTTCCGCCATCGGCCAGCTACATGCCACCGACCTGCATGGATTCAGATCCTGGATCACCCGTATCATGGTAACCACCTCCTTGCACCATCTCCGCAAACAGAAAAACAGCTCTTTCCTTTCTGTAGATGACCTGGAAGAAAATATGCAGCCTGTGGACGAAGAAGATATGATTTCAATTCCTATTGAAACCCTGATGAAATTCATAGCTGAATTACCGACAGGCTATCGCACCATACTGAACTTGGCCGTATTCGAGGAAATGCCTCATAAGGAGATTGCGAAGACATTAGGCATTAACGAACATTCATCCTCCTCACAACTGTACCGCGCCAAATGTATACTTGCTCAGAAAATTAAAGAATACTTAACTCGACAATCATTATGAAACAGGAAGAAGAACCGTGGATAGACCACTTGAAACAACGGGTTAACGAATACGAAAAGCCACTCCCAGAAAATGATTGGAATCATTTTCAAACGGAATTTTTCACTCCCTATCTACATAAGAGAAGAAGGATGAAAACGATGCGTATAGCAGCCGTTTTCTTCTTGATATTCATACCTTTTGCCACTACTTTTTATTTTTTACAGACAGAAAAACATGAAGCAGCCTCACCTGTTGTATCCTTACCGGCATACCAGCCAAGAAGCATTACAGGCAGCCCTTCCATTATGCCTGAAAACAAACTGTTACAGGACAGGACCAAATCAAAGACAGCTTCCTTGACAAGGCCGCCAATCCAAACAAGTATCCACACCGATACGGCAAATAATATAGAAACAGAATGTATGCCCCCGGTACAAGATACAATCCGGAATACAGAATCTGTACACAAGCGCCCTTCCGGACACAAGCACTTTGCATTACCGTATAAGCGTTCCGGATATACTTTGGCACTTGCCATATCTGCCGGCAATAACGGAGCAAGTACCGGCTTCATAAACAAAACTTTTTCCCGGGGAGACATAGGGAGTTCTCATAAGGATGAAATTATGTATTGGAGTGACTTCAAAGACTATTTGCAGGAATATCCATCGGACTTTCCCGATGCACAAGCTTACGAAGCTCTACTACAAATAGCAAATGACAACACGGGACGGCCCATGACAGAATATACCCATTATAATCTCCCCGTCAGCATTGAGCTTTCGCTCCGTAAATCTATAAGCAGGCACTGGGGGGTCAGCGCGGGACTGCAATACACCTATCTGTCGTCCGAGAGTTCCATAGGAGAAGATTCCAAGTGGGTTAAACGACAAAAGCTCCACTACATAGGCTTGTCCGTGAAATTAGACCGCCGGCTTTATACCACCCGCACCTTTTCCTTTTATGCCACAGGAGGAGGCACAATAGACAAATCCGTTTCGGGTAAACTGGAACAAGATTTCATCGTTCAGAAAGAGAAAATCTATTCCAGTACAGAGAATCTGAAAATAAAACCGTTCCAATTCTCCATACACGCCGCATTGGGAATACAATATAATATAAATCCCACCCTAGGTGCTTTCATTGAGCCCGGAACAGTTTTTTATTTCAAGGACGGCAGCTTTAAAAACACCATACGTGACAAACACCCGCTCCATTTCAAGCTGCAATTGGGGGTGCGCTGGAATTATTAAGGAAACTTCATGCAGTCTTTTGTCCATCCTTGTATCTATAAGATAAAAAAAACAACCATGCAAAAAAGACATAAAGACAGACAATGTTATTTTAACGAGCTGGCGAATACGTCCCGTAGTTTCTATATAGACTATGTGAAGCAATTTATCTCCCTCAGCCCTTCCACCCACATACTGGAAATAGGTTGCGGAGAAGGAGGCAACCTGCTTCCCTTTGCCGAACTAGGCTGCAAGGTAACAGGAATAGACCGTGCAGCCAGTCGCATACACCAGGCAGAAACCTTCTTCGCCGCCTCCGGCTACAAAGGAGAATTCACCACAACGGATTTCTTCAACTTTTCCTCAGCTTCCCGTTACCAGCTCATCCTGATACACGATGTTATTGAACACATCAGTAACAAAGAAGAATTCTTCCGTTGCCTCTCTCCTCTTCTAGCTAAGGGAGGCATCATATTCTGGGGATTCCCGTCTTGGCAAATGCCATTTGGCGGACATCAGCAAATTTGCCACAACCGGTTCGTCTCCTCTCTCCCTTTCATTCATTTATGTCCCGGTATACTCTATCGGTTTCTGCTCAGATGTTTCCATGAAACGCCATCATGTATTGAAGAATTATCAGACATCAAACGCTGCCGCATGACCATAGACACCTTTGAACAACTTGCTGAAAAGTATGGATACGAAATAACCGACAGACAATTATGGTTCATCAACCCACACTACCAACAAAAGTTCCATCTGCGGCCACGAAAATTATATCCTGTACTGGCACAGTTAAAATATATCAGAAATTACTTCAGCACCTCCTGTTTCTATATAACGCGCCACCGTGAGCTTCATGATTGAGGCAACCCATTTATACTACTTTCATGTTTATACCAATACTATAATTACCAAGATGTTATAACCCGTCATCTAAGCATTTTCTTCTGTTACATTAAGCTTTTTATTCCAGCCACCTAATACAGACTCCGGCAGTGGACTGTACAGACGATTGGAATAGACTATACAGTCTACTATAGGCGACTGTATAGTCCACTGCCGGAGTCTGTACTACATAACCGTACAAATCCCCTTAATCATCAGCCCGAAAAGACTTAGGAAAGCGTATATAAAGCTTTAAACCCAGGCAGAACGAACTATGCCGCCAGCATTGAAGAAGAACCAACAGAGGGCTGTCACCCCAAAAGAGAAAATGTAAGAAGTGGAAGAAAAAACAGAGCAAATCTTTTTTTTCAGGAAGAAGAAGCCTAAAAAAACGGCCTATATCATATATAAAAAAAGAAGGGTATCTATCCCAGACACCCAATCTTCATTAACCTTAAATCTAATACCATGAAAAACACAGTGCAAAGATAAGTAGTTTTATGTTATCAAACATAATAACACTACAATTATTTGCTTTCAATTAACATCATTTAAATTTTAAAGGCGCTTTTACAGTTTCAAATTCTGTAAAAACGCCTTTGTACTACATATGATTATACAAACCAATCAAATTATTCCACATACAACACCAGCCCTTTCAAATACTCTCCTTCAGGATGGTAAATATTTACGGGGTGATCTCCCGGCTGGGTCAATTGATGCAGAATACGCACACTACGTCCGCTTTGTGCGGCAGCTGTAAATACCGCATTACGGAAATTCACCTTATCCACCACCTGCGAACAAGAGAAAGTAAACAGAATGCCTCCCGGTTTGATTTTCTCAAATGCTTTAGCGTTCAATTTCGTATAGCCGCGCAATGCATTGCGGAGAGCATCCTTGTGTTTGGCAAATGCAGGAGGGTCAAGAATTATCAAATCATATTGATCCCCCATACGATCCAGGTATTTAAAAGCATCCTCAGCATACGCCTTATGACGGGTATCACCCGGAAAATTTAATTCCACGTTCATATTGGTAAGATCAATAGCTTTTGCCGAACTGTCTACCGAATGTACCAGATTCGCGCCTCCACGCATGGCATAGAAAGAGAAGCCTCCTGTATAGCAGAACATATTCAATACATTACGCCCTTTGGCATAACGCTCCAACAAATGGCGGTTCTCACGCTGATCCACAAAAAAGCCTGTTTTCTGACCTTTCAGCCAATCCACATGGAATTTCAAGCCGTATTCCATCGCTATGTTTTCGGAGCTTCCCCCCTTGATAAAACCATTCTCCGGTCCCAAATCCGCCTTGAAAGGCAATGTGGTTTCTGATTTATAATAAATGTTCCGGACTACATCCCCCATCACCTCGGACAAGGCATCGGCTATCTCCATACGGTAAACATGCATTCCGGCCGAATGTGCCTGCATCACAGCTGTATGATCATATACATCAATAATCAAGCCCGGCAAGTTGTCTCCTTCGCCATGAACCAGACGGTAAGTATTGTTTGCAGGATTACCGGCCAAACCCAAACTGCGGCGCAAATCGTATGCCACTTCCAGTTTATGCTTCCAAAATTCATGATCAATCTCACCTTCCTTGAAAGAGAGCACGCGCACGGCAATACTTCCTATCTGGAAATGCCCGCAAGCTATAAACTCTTTCTTCGAAGTGTACACATCCACTATCTCGCCTTCTTCGGGTTCTCCCTCAATGCGCTGGATAGCTCCGGAGAATACCCACGGATGAAAACGCTTTAACGACTCTTCCTTACCCGGTTTCAGGTATACTTTCTTATAAGCCATTTGTATTTACTGTTGTTTCTATTGGTTCTTCCTCTGTTATCTCATAACCGCCCGTACGTTCCAATTCCGTCAGGCAATTGTAAATTTCCACACAAGCCCACGCATCCGTGGCTGCATATAGTTTCTGTCCCTCGCTGAGCACCTCCGCCTCCCAATTGGAAAGACGCTGGCTTTTTGAAATCTTCTGGCCAAACAAATTGGCGAAGATTTTTTGCAGACTCCGGTCAGCTATGCCGAATCGTCCTACATAGTCCTGTAACTCTATCCAGTTTCCCCGGTCGGGATGCACATCCTCACGTTTCCGCAACGAGTTAAAATCGTCTTTCAGAGACAAACCTATCTTCAAGGTATCGCTCATCAAAAACTCTTGCAGAGAATCGGGCATACCTATCCGGTTCAGGCGAAACAAGAAACAGGTATCTTGCGTAGATATTTGCAACAAAGCTACCTTATGGGTAGTACCGCGTTTAAAAGAAGGGCGTGTTTCCGTATCCACTCCCACTATGCGTTGATCTTTCAAATAGGCTACCGCTTTTTCGGCCTCACTCTCGGTATAAATCACGAAGATGCGTCCCGGAAAAAGCACCTTGGGCATTGCTGCTATCTCGGCTTTAGTAATCGTTTTCTTTATTTGTTTCATAATAATGAATTCTCATCTTCCATTTCTTCCTCCTCGCCATCATCGGCAGGGCTGTACTTCACATCATGCAAAGCACGCATAGTGTTTACCAGCCGTTGTCCCCAAAACTCTCTGAAATGTTCCTTGCAGACCACTAAAGAATCGTTCATCGTTTCATTCAGGCCCAGTTGGAACACACTGATAAAGTCCTTCAAATCCTGATAGATATCTGCCAAATCCTCTGAAATACATTTTTTGATGGGCGTGTCACTGTACACCATATCCGGCAAGAACACTTCCAGATAATCATCCTTGGCTCCTAACACACCGGCTATAGCCCTACGTATCAGTTCATAATCTTCTTCAGTAACGAAGGTTTCGGGTTCGTCCTCTCCTATCGGCTCACACGGAGGCAACAAAGTCGCTTTCAAATAAAGCAACGGAAGTATTTTTAAGGCGGTATCTACAAAGTCATAGCGTTTCATATCACGGGCACGTTCCAGAAAGCCACAAAATTCGGCGGCTACCGTTACAAACTCTACTGTATTTTTGTCAAATATCACCTGACTGTACTTTTCCATAAACATTAAAATTGAATCGCAAAGTTAAGAAAAAAGAGATTAAATAAGGCAATAATTAATGTTTTTCATGTACATTTGCGAAATAATAAATAGAACGAAGACCTATGGCAAAGAAAAAATCAGATAAGGAGACAGAGCCTAAAAAGGTATCTACCAAACGATTCTCCGCTTTTTTAAAGAACGAAACCACACATTTTGTAATCGGATTGATCAGTGTAATTTTTGCAGTTTATCTGTTACTGGCATTTACCTCTTTCTTCTTTACGGGGGCCGCCGACCAAAGTATTTTGGATAATCAGCAGCCGGGTGAACTGATGCAAACCGCCAATCATGTAAAAAATTACGCCGGAGCACGCGGTGCACAACTTGCCGAATTCCTTATAAACGAATGTTTCGGCTTAGCTGCTTATTTTATCATTTTATTCCTGGCCGTAGTGGGTATGAAATTAATGAAAGCTTACCAGTTCCGTATCTGGAAATGGTTTATGTCCTGTTCTATCCTGCTCATCTGGTTCTCTATCACATTGGGATTTATTTTTGACGGCACCTTTGGGGATAGTTTTATCTATCCGGGGGGATTGCACGGACATAATGTAAGCAATTGGCTGATTTCACAAATTGGGATTCCAGGTTTGGGATTATTGCTGTTCATAGCGGCACTATTGTTCTTTATCTATTTAAGTAACGAAACCATACTGGTTATCCGTAAAGCACTGCGTCCCAGCTTCAGACGAAAGAAAAAAGAGGATCAAACAATTTCTGCGACTGAAGAAAATCCGATTAAAGAAGCTCCCCGGAAGGAAGAATCCAGAAAAGAATTCTCTAATCCCGGTCCTGCTATCGTAGATTTCGAATTAGAACAGCCGACAAAGAAAGAAGAGGAAGTGGAAGAACAAGTGCCCTTCCCTTTTGAGAGCAAGCAGGTTACCGAACCGGCAGTGATAGAAGAACCTGCCTACACAAACGAAGAAGAGGAAGTTGAAAATACAGATGAACCTGATTTTTCAATCAGTGAAGAAACAAATGAAGAAGACGAGGCGTACAAAGGTCCCGTACTTCCACCATACAACCCTCGTCTGGATTTGGAAAACTACAAATTCCCTAGTTTGGATTTGCTAAATGAATATGAAGATGATGGTCCTAATATTGACATGGAAGAGCAAAACGCCAACAAAGACCGCATCATCAAGGTTTTACGTAGCTTCGGTATTGAAATCAGTTCCATCAAGGCAAGTGTAGGTCCTACCATCACATTATACGAAATTACTCCGGCAGAGGGGGTACGTATCTCTAAAATCAGGAACTTGGAGGATGATATCGCATTAAGTTTGTCGGCACTGGGTATCCGCATCATTGCTCCGATACCGGGCAAAGGCACTATCGGTATTGAGGTTCCGAATGCCAATCCGCGCATTGTACCGATGAAATCCATCCTGAACAGCAAAAAGTTCCAAGAAACCACCTATGAGCTGCCTGTGGCATTAGGCAAGACCATTACGAACGAAGTCTTTATGGTGGACTTGGCAAAAGCCCCCCATATGTTGGTAGCCGGCGCTACCGGACAGGGTAAGTCCGTAGGATTGAATGCCATCGTGACCTCTTTATTATATAAGAAGCATCCGGCAGAACTTAAGTTTGTAATTGTAGACCCCAAGAAGGTGGAGTTCGCTATCTATGCTCCGATTGAGAAGCATTTTCTGGCCAAGCTGCCGGATGGAGAAGACGCGATTATCACCGATGTTACCAAAGTGGTACAAACCTTGAACTCACTATGTATAGAGATGGACAGCCGATACGACTTGCTGCGTAAAGCCGGTTGCCGTAATATTAAGGAATATAACGCGAAATTCATCAACCGGCAGTTGAATCCGGAAAAAGGACACCGCTTCATGCCTTACATAGTGATTATCATTGATGAGTTCGGTGACCTGATTATGACTGCGGGTAAGGAAGTGGAATTACCAATCTGCCGTATCGCCCAGTTGGCACGTGCAGTAGGCATACATGCCATTATCGCGACCCAGCGTCCGACAACGAACATTATTACCGGTACTATCAAAGCTAACTTCCCGGCACGTGTTGCCTTCCGTGTAGCTGCCATGATGGACTCACGTACTATTCTGGACCGTTCGGGAGCACAACAGCTGATTGGTAAGGGAGATATGCTTTACTTGCAAGGTAATGATCCGGTACGTGTGCAATGTGCATTCGTGGATACTCCTGAAGTGGAAAAAATAGCCAATTACATCAGTAAACAACAAGGATACACCACCGCATTCATGTTGCCCGAATATGTAGGCGAAGAGAGTGAAAGCAGCGTTGGCGAAGTAGACATGAACCGGTTAGACCCTATGTTTGAAGATGCAGCCAGACTGGTCGTGATTCACCAGCAAGGCTCTACCTCATTAATCCAACGCAAGTTCTCTATCGGCTATAACCGTGCGGGGCGTATCATGGACCAACTGGAAAAAGCTGGAATTGTTGGCCCCACTCAAGGAAGCAAGGCGCGTGACGTACTCTGCATGGATGAAACAGACCTGGAAATGAAATTGAACAATCTGCAACAATAAGTTGTTTAATAATGTTATGATAAAAATGAAAAGAACATATTTACTGGTATTAATCCTTTTCCTTTCAGTCAGCCTATCCGCACAAAAGGACAAACAGGCACGGGAGATCTTGGACAAAACCGCCAATGCCCTGCAACAGGCCGGAGGCATCCGTGCCACCTTTGGAGGGACAGGAAATGGAACCTTATTGCTAAAAGGCAACCGGTTCTATCTGAACAGTGGCGGAATACAAAGCTGGTTTGACGGAACAACGCAATGGAGTTATCTGGAAAGCAGCGAAGAAGTGAATGTGAGCAATCCTACCCCGGAAGAGTTGCAAACCATCAATCCTTATGCACTGTTATCCATTTACAAAAGCGGATATAATTATAAGTATACAGGGATCAAAAGCCGTAACGGCAAACAGGGGTTTGAAGTGATACTGACTCCGGAGAATAAACAGGATATCACATCCATCACCTTGTTCGTTTCCCAAACATATCAGCCTTTATATATAAAGGTAGAACAAAGTAATAAATCGGCAAATGAGATTATCGTCACTTCTTACCAAACCAACCAGCCGCTGGACAATGCGACATTCAAGTTTGATAAAAAGAAATTCCCAAATGCCGAAGTGATAGACTTACGATAACAAGCAGAGTTCAAGATAGAGAGATAATATAATATTCATCAAATTAAATTAAGTAAAGAAATAAGTATTATGAGTACAGAAAAAGTTAAATGCCTTATCATCGGCTCAGGTCCTGCCGGCTACACCGCCGCCATTTATACAGGACGTGCCAACATCGCCCCGGTCTTATATGAAGGTCTACAGCCCGGAGGCCAGTTGACCATCACTACCGAGGTGGAAAATTTCCCCGGATATCCCGAAGGTATCAGCGGTACCCAACTGATGGAGGACTTGCGCAAACAAGCAGAACGCTTCGGCGCGGATATCCGCAATGGCATTGCAACCTCCGCCGACCTGAGCAAACGTCCTTACCGTATCACCATTGATGACGAAAAAGTGATTGAGGCAGAAACTGTAATTATATCCACAGGTGCCACCGCCAAATATCTAGGCTTGGAAGACGAACAGAAATATGCCGGAATGGGTGTAAGCGCCTGCGCCACCTGCGACGGTTTCTTCTATCGCAAGAAAACCGTAGCTGTAGTAGGTGGCGGTGACACTGCTTGCGAGGAGGCTGTCTATCTGGCAGGACTGGCCAAACAGGTTTACCTGATTGTACGCAAACCGTTCTTACGCGCATCCAAGATTATGCAGGCACGTGTTATGAACCATCCTAACATCAAGGTACTGTTCGAACACAACGCTGTCGGCTTATACGGAGAGAATGGCGTAGAAGGTGTTCATTTGGTAAAGCGTCAGGGTGAATGCAACGAAGAACGTTATGACTTGCCTATTGACGGATTCTTTCTGGCTATCGGCCATAAACCCAATTCAGACATTTTCAAGGATTATTTGGACACAGACGAAGTAGGCTACATTATAACAGAAGCAGGTACTCCGCGTACGAAGGTTCCCGGTGTGTTCGCTGCCGGTGATGTGGCCGACCCGCATTATCGTCAGGCTATCACTGCTGCCGGAAGTGGCTGCAAGGCTGCCATAGAAGCAGAAAGATACCTATCTGCCAACGACTTATTATAATAAAAACAAACTAACCCCACAACAAACACTATGACACATTTTCTAAGGAAGATGGCAGCTGCCTGGATTATTCTAGGCAGCGTGTCGGTGGGCTTTGCACAACAGCAAATGCCTCCCATCCCGACGGACCCTAACGTTCGCATCGGCAAATTGGACAACGGATTAACTTATTACATCCGTCACAACGAACTCCCGGAAAAAAGAGCCGATTTCTACATCGCTCAAAAAGTAGGTTCCATTTTGGAAGAAGACAACCAGCGAGGCTTGGCACACTTCTTAGAACACATGTGCTTTAACGGGACTAAAAACTTTCCCGACAAAACCCTCATCCAATATCTGGAAAGCATAGGGGTGAAATTCGGTGAAAACCTGAATGCTTATACCAGCATAGATGAAACCGTATACAATATTTCCAATGTTCCCGTGATACGTGACGGCGTTGTAGATTCTTGTTTGCTGATTTTGCATGACTGGGCCGACGACCTGACACTGGATCCTAAGGAAATAGACAGCGAACGCGGTGTGATTCATGAGGAATGGCGTACCAGCACAAACGCTATGATGCGTATGTACGAAAAAGCCCTCCCTACCCTTTATCCGGAAAGTAAATATGCCTATAGGCTTCCCATCGGCATTATGGAAGTAGTAGACAATTTCCCTTATCAGGCATTACGCGATTATTATGAAAAATGGTATCGTCCGGACCAACAGGGTATTGTCGTAGTAGGCGATATAGATGTAGACAAGATTGAGGCAAAGATTAAGAAGATATTCTCTCCTATTAAAATGCCAGACAACCCGGCAGAACGAGAATACTTCCAAGTTCCCGACAATAAGGAAACTATTGTAGCAATAGAAACAGATAAAGAACAGGCAAACCCAGTAGCTTATTTATGCTACAAACATGAAGCTATTCCTAATGAACAAAAGGGAAACATGGATTATCTGGTAGTGAACTACATGAAATCCATGATAGAAAATATGTTGAACGCCCGTCTGAACGAACTGACCCAAACAGCCAATCCTCCTTTCATCTTCGCTCAAGTCAGCGACCAAGAATTCCTGATTTCCAAAACAAAAGATGCCTTTACAGGAATAGTAGCAAGCAAGGAAGATGGAATTGACAGTGCAATAACCGCCATTGTACGCGAAATTGAACGGGTCCATAAATTTGGTTTCACCGCGTCCGAATATGCCCGCGCCAAAGCGGATTATCTGCGTATGCTGGAATCTGCATACAACGAACGCAATAAAGTGAAAAACGGTGCATACGTGGATGAATATGTACGCCACTTCATTGACAACGAACCGATTCCAGGTATTGAAAATGAATATGCCATTATGAATCAGATCGTCCCCAACCTGTCTGTGGAAATGGTAAACAGTCTGATCCCGGCCTTGGTTACCGACAGCAATCTGGTAGTAAATGTATTCTTCCCAGAAAAGGAAGGATTGAAAGTTCCATCCAAGGAAGAAATTTTGGCTGCTGTCAATAAGGTAAAAGCTGAAACACTGACTGCTTATGAAGACAAAGTTTCTGATGAACCTTTGATTTCTGAAAAGCCCCAAGGTGGAAAGATTACAAAACAGGAAAATGGTCCGTTCGGTTCTACTATCCTGACTCTATCCAATGGAGTACGCGTTATCTTAAAGTCGACCGATTTCAAAGCGGATGAAATCAGAATGAGAGCTTTCAGTCCGGGTGGCAGTTCCTTGTTCCCGAATGATGAAATTATCAATATCAATGTCATGAATGATGTGGCAAGTATCGGCGGTTTGGGTAACTTCAGCAATGTTGATCTGGAGAAAGTATTGGCAGGTAAAAAAGCGAGTGTAAGTGCTTCTGTCGGTGGCAATACAGAGGGGCTGAGCGGAAGCTGCTCACCCAAAGATTTTGAGACCTTGATGCAATTAGTCTATTTGTCATTCACGGCTCCACGAATGGACAATGATGCATTCACCTCATTCAAGAACCGTCTGCAAGCATCTTTGGCAAATCAAGAGGCCAACCCCATGACTGCCTTACAGGATACGTTGCAAAAAGCCCTCTATATGGGACATCCGCGTACTATCCGTATGAAAGCCGATATGGTGGACAAGATTGACTATGCCAAAGTTATGGAGATGTACAAAGACCGTTTCAAAGACGCCAGCGACTTTACTTTCATCTTTGTAGGAAACATCAAACCGGAAGAAGTAGAGCCGTTAATTGCAACTTATCTGGGAGCTTTGCCTTCTGTCAACCGCAAGGAAACCTTCCGTGACAATCACATTGATATGCGCCAAGGCGACTATAAGAACATTTTCAGCAAAAAACTGGAAACGCCCAAAGCCTCTGTACTGGTTATCAACAATGGTAAATGTGCATATACTCTGAAAAACCAAATCATGATGAGTATGCTTTCACAGATACTGAATATCATGTATACCGAAAGTGTGCGTGAAAAAGAAGGCGGTACGTACGGAGTAAGCGCATTCGGCAGTCTGACCAAATATCCAAAAGAGAAAGCGGTTCTGCAAATCTATTTCGATACCGATCCTGCCAAACGTGCCAAAATGACGGATATCATTTTGAATGAACTGAATCAGTTTGTCGACCAAGGACCGTCTGCCGAAAATTTGAACAAGGTAAAAGAATTCATGCTGAAGAAATACAAGGAAAATGCCAAAGAAAACAGTTATTGGGTAAATATACTGGGTGAATATTTCTGGGAAGGGACAGATATGAACACCGGCTACACAAATACCGTAAACAGCATTACCGCTAAAGATCTGCAAGAATTTACCAAAGCCTTGTTGGAACAGAATAACCGTGTAGAAGTAAGCATGACCTCGGAAGAAACAAAATAATCCAAGCCTATGCTTCTATCTATTATAAGACAGAATCAAAAACTTGCGGCCAAGCGGAATCCTGCATTTGACAGGAACCGCTTCGCCAAGTTTTTAATTTACTTTATGGTCGCTTTTTGGGCAGCATACCTCATCTTTATCGGGGTCATGCTGTCCTTTGCTTTTGAAGATATCTTTCCCAGCATGGAACCTTACCATATTATGAACCAAGGATTGATTTATCTTCTGATACTTGATTTCCTGTTACGCTTCATGCTCCAACCGGCCATGTCGCAAGAGATCAAGCCCTATCTGCTTATGCCGGTAAAAAAGAATAAGCTGGTGGATACCCTGTTACTACAATCCGGAATCAGCAGTTACAATTTCTTCTGGTTTTTCCTGATCATACCTTTTGCTCTGCTTACGATTATCCGTTTCTACGGACTCACGGGCATCCTATGCTATCTGTGCGGCATTTGGCTTCTGATGGTTATGAACAGTTATTGGTATTTGATATGCAAAACTTTACTGAATGAGAAACTGCTTTATATACTTCTCCCGATCGGAGTATACGGATTATTAGCGGGAACTGAATTTATTCCCGAAGGAAACCCGGTTTCCACGTTCATGATGAATTTGGGAGAAGGATTTATAGAAGGAAACATACTCGCCTTTCTAGGTGTCATAGCAGCCATTCTGTTACTTCTGCTAGTAAATCGCAAGCTACAGCTACACTTCATCTATAATGAAATAGCCAAAGTGGAAGACACCAAGATGAAGCATGTATCCGAATATAAATTCCTGGACCGCTATGGTGACGTAGGTGAATATCTACGTCTGGAACTAAAACTGTGTTTCCGTAACAAAACCGTAAAGACACAATTCCGCATGGGATTTATCATCATGCTGGCTTTTTCGGCACTGATTGCCTTCACGGATGTGTATGACGGAACAGGAATGATAAATTTTATCTGCATATACAATTTTGCCATTTTAAGTATCATGACCCTGGGGCAAGTGATGTCTTTTGAGGGCAACTATCTGGATGGTCTTATGAGCCGTAAGGAATCTATCTATAACTTGCTTCGTGCCAAGTATTACCTGAACTGCATCATCGTGTTCATCCCTTTCCTGATTATGATGATCCCTGTAGCTAAGGGCAAGATACCCTTCCTCATGGCTCTATCCTATATGCTGTTTACAGCAGGATTCGTATTCGCCATGATGCTGCAACTGGCTGTGTACAATAAAAAGACACTCCCGTTAAACGCCAATGTCATGCGAAGCAATCGGGGAAGTTCCTTATTCCAGACCATTATCATCTCATGTGCTTTTTTCCTGCCCTTGATTATCAACAAAGCTCTGACAGCTTTCTTTGAACAGGATACAGCCTGCATCATCATGATGATTATAGGGTTGTTACTGATTGCAACCCACAATATTTGGATAAAAAATATCTATAACCGTTTCATGAAGCGCCGTTATGAGAATATGGAAGGCTTCCGTGACTCACGTTAAAACGAATTGCGTATGAATATCATAATAAACCAATTACAAAAGAACTTTGGCCCGAAAGTGGCTGTAGACATAGAAAATTACTCCATTCAAAGCGGTGACATGTTGGGACTGGTGGGCAATAACGGAGCAGGAAAAACGACCCTGTTCCGCCTGATGCTGGACTTGCTGAAAGCCGACGGAGGCAGTGTACATATCGGAAACATCGATGTGAGCCGGAGTGAGGAATGGAAAAATATAACGGGAGCTTTCATTGACGAAGGTTTCCTGATAGATTATCTTACCCCCGAAGAATATTTCTACTTTGTAGGAAAAATGTACGGGTTAACAAAAGAAGAAGTAGATAAACGTGTCGCTAGGTTTGAACGTTTTATGAATGGCGAAGTCATCGGACAAAAAAAACTGATTCGTAACTATTCGGCAGGCAACAAACAGAAAATAGGTATCATTTCGGCTATGCTGCACCAACCGCAGGTACTGGTTCTAGATGAACCGTTCAACTTTCTGGACCCTAGTTCGCAGTCCATTATCAAGCATTTACTGAAAGCTTATAATGAAGAAACCGGAGCCACCATACTGGTATCCAGCCATAATCTGAACCACACAGTAGATATATGCCCACGCATCGCTCTGTTGGAAAACGGAAAGATTATCCGAGATATTGACAATAAAGGGAATTCCGCCGAAAAGGAATTAGAGGACTATTTTAATGTAACAGAATGAAAAAACTACTATCCCATTTGCTGGTATTAGGTACACTGGCCATGTTGTTGGTTTCATGCGGTACCTCTGCCCCACGTTATAACTACAAAGAACTGGCGCGTGCCTCCATCCGTCTGAATATGGATATTGACATGAAAGACAATCACCAACTGTACGTAGAATCAGCAGCATGGCTGGGAGTCCCCTACCGTGGCGGTGGTAACAGCAAACGGGGAGTGGACTGTTCCGGACTGACTTCACATTTATATAAAAAGGTATACCACAAAAAATTGAAACGTAACTCGGATGACCAACGTACCCAAGATTGCCATAAAGTAAGTAAGAGAAACTTGCGCGAAGGAGATTTGGTATTCTTCCATAACGGCAGAAAAAAACGGATTGCCAGTCATGTAGGTATTTATTTGAAAGATAATAAGTTCATCCATGCCAGTACCAGCCGGGGAGTCATAATCAGCAGCCTGAATGAAGATTATTACCGTAAACACTGGTTAAGTGGAGGCCGTCCTTGACAAGATCCTTGCGGACAATATATTCATTACACTAAAATGAATTTAATTTGAAAGAATGAAATACACAACATACCTTTTTGATTTTGATTACACACTAGCCGATTCTTCACGCGGCATCGTTATCTGCTTTCGTAATGTACTGGAACGCCATGGGCATACGGGCATCAGTGATGAAGCCATAAAACGCACCATTGGAAAAACACTGGAAGATTCATTCAGTATTTTGAGCGGAATCACTACTCCCGAAACATTAGCCGAATATAAAAAAGAATATGTAAAGGAAGCAGATACATACATGACTGTCAACACGTTCTTTTTTCCTGAAACGCTTACCGTGCTGAAAACACTGAAAAGCCAAGGTGCCCAAATAGGTATCATTTCCACTAAATTCCGTTTTCGTATCCGCGAAATGGTAGACCAACATTTTCCGAAAGATTTTTTTGACATTATTATCGGAGGAGAGGATGTAAAGCAAGCCAAGCCAGATCCCCAAGGTATAAAAAAAGCACTACGCCGGCTGCATCGCCGGAAAAGCGAAACACTCTACATCGGTGACAGCACAGTGGACGCAGAAACCGCCCAAGCAGCCAAAGTAGACTTCGTAGGTGTGCTCAATGGCATGACAACCCGTGAAGAACTGATGGTCTACCCACACCGGCAAATACTAGACAATCTTTCGTTACTTCCATTAATTCATAAATTCACCCCTTACGAACCAGACAAACATTTTCCGGAAAAGTTCTTTTATTCTTCCTGTTTTCCCAAAAAAATAGTAGCCTTCTACAAACTGCTCCATCAAAAACAAATAAGAGGGAAACATGAAATAAAAGAGAATACGACATGTTGCGTCTGTAAGAACTGCGGAAACACGTTTCAAGGAAATTATTGTCCCCATTGCGGACAAAACCGCCACACGCCACGTTTTACCATACGAAATGCCTTTCAGAATATTTTAAGTGGGTTCTTTAACATAGACCATGGTTTCAGCCGTAACCTGATAGAACTACTCTACCGACCAGGATACATGATACGGGATTATCTGAAGGGAAAACGTGTACATTACTATAAACCATTTCAAACCTTGTTCGTTCTGGCTGCTCTATACATCATGGGCGTACAGCTCATTGACCCGGCAGCGATAAAACTATCGGAAAAGGAAATGGAAGAAGAGCCTACTATCGCCAGCCTGATGGACGACATCAAGTACCAACAGGAACAGACATCAGACAGTTGTACCAAATATTATCTAGGACAAAGTATTACCTATGCAGACAGTGCACAGTGGGCCCAAACTCACAGTTTATCAGAATCAATACAAGCACAAATCGATGCAAAATTCAGCAATCAAGACCCCAATGAGCTAAAAAAAGAAATAAGCAAACAAATAAAAAAGGAGCTTAAACAAAAAATAAAAGCAAAAAACGGCGAGATTGATGACTGGAGAGGTCTGATGAAAGAAATTGGTACGACTTTGGCAAGACAAGATAGCTTACGGATGGCCACTTTAGGAAGAGAAGCCAACAAACAAGACTCAACCATATCGGAAATAAGAAAAAACATATTGGCAAACATGGCCCAACAAGATAATCCCTATGAAGATCAAGATATCTGGAATGATTTGAGCGAAGCCGGAAGTGAAATGAAAAATGTCTTTAACGAAATGACTAACAATTATTTCACAGAAAATAGCTTTCTCTCTGCAGTCGGTAACCTGATGAAAAGTTGGATACATGGCAACAAAGCCTTCAGCATCCTTGCTCTGCTCCCTCTTTTTACAATAAGCACCCGGTTAAGCTTCTGCCGGACCTCTATCGGACGTAGACTAAATCTGACGGAAAACTTTTTTGCACAAGTTTATATAGCCTGCCAAATCTTATGGATTTCTTTACTGATCCTGCCATTTACCGGAACAGCACATTTGAATGATATTTTTGATTTAAGTTACAAAGCAATCTTTATATTATTTGTCTGGGATTACCGCCAACTGTTCGGACTTTCCTGGTGGAAAAGCTTCTGCCGTACAATAATCATGTTTTGGTATTGCTTTTTGGGACTGTTGCTAGTCTGTTCTATCATTATAGGCATCATTGTATTGATAGCCTATATTATACAATGGGGTAAATAAAAGTACAATCACACAAACCTTATTAATACAATCGCGCATCCACAAAATGCAATATGAATAAAAACATTGAGTACAAGAAAAAAGAAGATGTTTTTTCTTTGCAGATATAAATAAATATAGTAATTTTGTGCCCGATTTAGTCCGATGAGGTAGAAAAGTGAAGGCAGTGATGCATTCCACCTTACGGAGAAAACCGTTTAATATTATAAAAAGATGTACGTAATTGTAGAAATTAACGGTCAGCAGTTCAAAGCTGAAGAAGGCAAAAAACTGTTTGTACACCACATTCAGAACGCAGAAAACGGCGCAACTGTTGAATTTGAAAAAGTATTGTTGGTAGACAACAATGGAACAGTAACTGTAGGTGCTCCTACTGTAGAAGGTGCCAAGGTAGTTTGTGAAGTAGTATCTCCGCTGGTAAAAGGCGACAAAGTACTTGTATTCCACAAAAAGAGAAGAAAAGGTTATAGAAAACTGAACGGTCACCGCCAGCAGTTTACAGAGTTAACTATTAAACAAGTTATTGCTTAATCATTTAAAATTTAAGAAGAAATGGCACATAAAAAAGGTGTAGGTAGTTCTAAGAACGGCCGTGAATCAGCAAGTAAGAGATTAGGCGTTAAGATATTTGGTGGACAGGCTTGTAAAGCAGGTAACATCATTGTTCGTCAGAGAGGTACAGAATTCCATCCGGGTGAAAACATCGGTATGGGACGTGACCATACTCTTTTCGCTTTAGTAGATGGTACAGTATGTTTCAAAGTAGGTCGCAATGACAGAAGATCTGTTTCTGTTGTTCCGGCTGTAGAAGCATAATCAGTTACAAAATAAAAAAATTGAAAGACTCTTCATTCCTTGAAGAGTCTTTTCTTTTAGAATACCCTGAACACTAAGACCTTACCTTCAGTCCGGATTATAAAATGCCTGGCCAATGCCTCATTCAAAGTCCCTTGCCACCAATTGGTAAACACAGACAAAGGATAAGCCAACCCTTCGGCAGATAAAGCCGTACTATTCATATTAAAAACAGAAATCTGCTGACCGATATAAGATTCAAACATACTGTCCTCCCTTATGGGAACAAAAATACCATAATCAGTCATCATACTAACCTCCGCCTGCTCCATATAATCCGCCAGCAAGCTGACATTCCCTATTGTATGATCTTCTCTTTTTCCTGTAGCCCCCATGATAGTAATACGCTTCCTCTCCTGTGACAGGCAGAAGCGAAATGCCTTACTCAAATCATTTGTTTCCTGCTCTGCCTCACTATGAATCAACGAAGCATATCGCTCTTTAATATCCGGCAATAAAGAATCGCCATCGCCAACAATGGCTTCCGGCATTCTACCTGAACGAATATAAGTATTTGCTGCCCCGTCACAACAAACCACATAAGGACACTGCCTCAACCACTCCAGTGCCAACGGATGGAAAGGGAAATCACCATCAGCCAGAATAATTGTTTCCGGCACGTCACATCCTATCGGTAATTTATACTCTTTCATAAGATAAATTCATTAATTGTTTCCACTTCAAATAACCGAAACAAGCGATTACCGCATAAAGTCCATACAAAAAAGAAGTGAAATATAAATCTTTGTAAATATAGATACCACAAGAAACAGCATCAACAACCAGCCATGCCAACCATTGTTCCACATATTTATGTGCAAGCATCCACATGGCAATAATACTAAGTGCTGTTGTAAAACTATCCCACCAGGGCACCGTACTATCTGTACAAGTTTCGAGAATAATCCCTATCAGCACAAACACCACAAGCAGCACAACAAACATAGGCAACAGCAGCTTAGACGGTGTGCCGGAAACAGGCTTCTCCCCTTTATCCGGCGTATGGCGCAACCACATCCACCAACCATAAATTCCAGCCAACAAATAATAGATGCTGATAACAGAATCGGCATACAGACCCACTTGATAATAAACAACTATATAAATGGCAGGCATAATGACACTGACCGGCCACAACCAAATGCTCGCCCTATATTCAAACCATAAATAAAGCAGACCGATTAAAGCGCCCGCTATCTCAAGATAATTCATCTTCCTTACTTTTCATTTTCTAATCCGGATGCAAAAGTAACGAATAACTCATACACCTTACCATTTTTTTATCTATCTTTGTCCATTAATTCAAGAAACATCAAAAAGACTGAAAAGATATGCTTACCATTAAACAAATTACAGAGAATACGGAAGAGGTAATCCGCGGACTGGAAAAGAAGCATTTTAAAGATGCAAAAGCAACGATAGAACAAGTGCTTGCATTCAATGACAAAAGACGTAGCACGCAGAATCAATTAGATAAAAACCTGGCAGAAGTGAACTCGCTCTCCAAATCTATCGGGCAACTGATGAAAGAAGGGAAGAAAGAAGATGCTGAAACAGCTAAAGCACGTGTAGCCGAAATCAAAGAAACCAGCAAAGCTTTACAAGCAGAAATGGACAAAGCACAGGAAGACATGACCAACCTGCTTTACACCATTCCCAATGTTCCTTATGACAGTGTGCCCGAAGGTGTAAGCGCTGAAGACAATGTGGTGGAAAAAATGGGCGGTATGGAAACCGAACTCCCCAAGAATGCGCTTCCCCATTGGGAACTTGCCAAAAAATACGACTTGATAGATTTTGACTTGGGCGTGAAAATCACAGGGGCAGGTTTTCCTGTATATAAAGGTAAAGGGGCACGTCTTCAACGCGCATTAATCAATTTCTTCCTGGATGAAGCCCGCGCTTCCGGTTACGAAGAAATCATGCCACCGACGGTAGTAAACACCGCATCGGGCTACGGAACAGGACAACTTCCCGACAAAGAAGGACAAATGTATCATTGTGAAGTAGATGATTTGTACTTGATTCCAACCGCAGAAGTTCCTGTAACCAATATCTATCGTGACGTGATTTTGGACGAAAAACAATTGCCTATCAAGAATTGCGCATATACTCAATGTTTCCGTCGTGAAGCCGGATCTTACGGCAAAGACGTACGTGGGTTGAACCGTTTGCACGAATTCTCAAAAGTAGAATTGGTACGCATTGACAAACCCGAACATTCCAAACAGTCACATCAGGAAATGTTGGACCATGTAGAAGGCCTGTTGAAGAAATTAGAACTCCCCTATCGCATTCTCCGCCTTTGCGGTGGTGATATGAGTTTTACAGCTGCACTTTGCTTTGACTTTGAGGTGTATTCGGAAGCACAACAGCGTTGGCTGGAAGTAAGTTCTGTATCCAATTTCGATACGTATCAGGCTAATCGCCTGAAATGCCGTTACCGTTCTGCCGAAAAGAAAACAGAATTATGCCATACTTTGAACGGTTCCGCACTGGCTTTGCCGCGTATTGTTGCAGCCTTATTAGAAAATAATCAGACTCCGGAAGGTATCCGTATCCCTAAAGCATTAGTTCCTTATTGCGGATTCGAGATGATTGACTAATAACAGCTAATTACATATATTGAATGTCATTCTGAGTATTATTCAGAATCCGATCTTTCCCGACAGATTCTGTCTTGTATGCAGAATGACATTCTTTTTTTATTATTTCAACCTGATTACTAACCATTTAACCTATTATTATGAATACTTCACAGAAAAATTTCATGGTACCTCTTGCCTTTGTAGGCATGATGTTTTTTGCAATTGGTTTTGCATTGGGCATTAACTCTTTCCTAATGCCGGTATTAGAACGGTCAATGGAAATGTCGGCTTCAGAATCCAATCTTCTGCTTGCCGCCACGTTTGTTCCATTCCTAATTTTTGGTATACCGGCCACCAAATGCATTGAAGCCATCGGTTACAAAAAAACAATGGCTCTTTCATTCATCATTTTCGCGATCGCTTTCGGATTATTCATCCAAGCAGCCGCAACAGAATCTATTGTATGGTTTCTTTTCGCCTCATTCATCTGTGGTGCCGCCAATGCAGTACTCCAAGCGTCAGTAAATCCATATGTAACTATTCTTGGACCTATAGAGTCTGCCGCAAAACGTATTTCCATCATGGGTATTTGCAACAAACTGGCTTGGCCTGCTACTACTCTTTTTATTACCTTAGTAATCGGCAAAACCATAGACCAAATAAAAATGGAAGATTTGTTCCAGCCATTTGGTATTATTGTCGGTATTTTCGTTGTATTAGGCATTATTGCCTTAATGGCTCCACTGCCTGAAGTAAAAGCTGCCGGAGAGGATGCCGCCACAGATGCGGAAGAAGCGGTTGCCTGTCCGTATGCAGAAGGTAAAACTTCCATCATGCAATTTCCTCACTTGCTATTAGGAGTACTTGCTCTTTTCCTTTATGTAGGTGTGGAAACCATAGCCTTGGCAACTGCAACCGGATATGCCAAAGCATTGGAGCTGCCGGGTGACAATTACGGATTTATCCCTTCCATCGGTATGGTAGTAGGATACATTTGCGGCGCAACCTTAATCCCTAAATATCTGAGCCAGGCTACCGCAATGAAAATATGTGCCATCATAGCCATCATTGGTTCTGCATTAGTAGCAACCATGCCGGCTGAAATTTCAATCTATTGCATATTCTTTATGGCATTAGGATGCTCATTAATGTGGCCCGCATTATGGCCTCTCGCAATGGCGGATCTCGGCAAATTCACCAAAGCCGGCTCTTCATTGCTAACCATGGCTATTGCCGGTGGAGCGGTTATGCCATGGGTGCGCGGTGTGGTTCAAGATGCAACTAGCTTCCAGACCTCCTACTGGATCTGTGTTCCCTGTTTCCTTTTCATCCTATATTATGGAATGATAGGATATAAAATCAGAACAAAGAAATAATCTCTTTTTCACATCAAGAACAAACTGCAACAAAATCAAAAACGGATTTATCATGATAGGATCAGCCGCCCCTCACAAAAGGGCGGCTTTTCTTTTGTCTTTAAAAAATATAATCCTACCTTTGCATAAATTATCAATTTGACAATCAACTCAGAAAAACAACGAACTTATAGTATAGCAAAATGAATAAGATTATTTCAAAAGAACATTTCTCGGAAAAGGTCTTTAAATTGGTCATAGAGGCACCTCTGATTGCCAAGTCACGTAAGGCCGGACATTTCGTAATTGTCCGTGTCGGTGAAAAAGGAGAACGTATGCCACTTACTATCGCCGGTGCCGATCCCGTAAAAGGTACCATCACACTAGTAGTACAGGAAGTTGGTCTTTCTTCTACACGACTTTGTGAATTGAACGAAGGAGATTATATTACAGATGTTGTTGGTCCGCTGGGTAAAGCCACCCACATTGAAAATTTCGGAACTGTAGTCTGTGCCGGAGGAGGAGTAGGCGTTGCTCCGATGCTTCCTATCGTACAGGCCTTGAAAGCTGCCGGCAACCGCGTAATTACCGTATTGGCCGGACGTACCAAAGAATTAATTATCCTTGAGAAAGAAATGCGTGAAAGCTCTGATGAAGTAATCATTATGACAGACGACGGCTCATACGGGCGCAAAGGATTAGTGACTGAAGGCGTGGAGGAAGTAATCAAACGTGAAACGGTAAACAAATGTTTCGCCATCGGTCCTGCCATCATGATGAAATTCGTTTGCCTGCTGACTAAAAAATATGAAATTCCCACCGACGTTTCTCTGAACACCATTATGGTGGATGGAACCGGTATGTGTGGTGCCTGCCGTATCACTGTAGGAGGCAAAACACGTTTTGTTTGTGTTGACGGCCCGGAATTCGACGGCCATCAAGTAGATTTTGACGAAATGTTGAAACGCATGGGAGCTTTCAAAGATATAGAAAAAGAAGAAATTCACAAACTAGACACCGAAAAGCCGACGACTTGTGAAGCGACTAAAGAACTGGACGGCCGGGATGCCGAATGGCGTGCAAGCTTACGTAAAGCCATGAAGCCTAAAGAACGAATGGCTATCCCCCGTGTAAAAATGAACGAACTGGATGCAGAATACCGTTCACATAGCCGTAAGGAAGAAGTCAATCTAGGTTTGAATGAAGAGCAAGCTATAACGGAAGCAAAACGTTGTTTGGACTGCCCCAACCCTACTTGTATGAACGGATGCCCCGTAGGAATCAATATCCCGAAATTCATCAAAAATATAGAACGCGGTGAATTCCTTGAAGCTGCCAAAACCTTAAAAGCAACCAGTGCATTACCTGCTGTCTGCGGGCGTGTATGTCCTCAAGAAAAACAGTGTGAATCACAATGCACTCATCTGAAAGCCGGACACGAAGCCGTTGCCATAGGCTATTTGGAACGTTTTGCTGCTGATTACGAACGTGAAAGCGGTCAAATATCCGTACCGGAAGTAGCGGAAAAGAACAACATAAAAGTGGCAGTTATCGGTTCAGGTCCCGCCGGACTCTCATTTGCTGGAGATATGGCTAAACAGGGATACGATGTCACTGTATTCGAAGCTTTACATGAAATAGGGGGTGTATTAAAATATGGGATTCCCGAATTCCGCCTACCCAATAAAATCGTAGATGTAGAAATTGACAATTTATCCAAGATGGGTGTCAAATTCATGAAGGACTGCATCGTAGGAAAGACAATCAGTGTGGAAGACTTGGAAGCAGAAGATTTCAAAGGTATATTTGTAGCATCAGGTGCCGGGCTTCCCAACTTCATGAATATCCCGGGTGAAAATTCTATCAATATCATGTCTTCCAATGAATATCTGACTCGTGTAAATCTAATGGATGCAGCCAGTGAGGATTCAGATACTCCTGTAACATTCGGCAAACGTGTAGCAGTAATCGGCGGTGGTAACACAGCTATGGACTCTGTCCGCACAGCACGCCGCTTGGGAGCAGAACGCGCAATGATTATTTACCGCCGTTCGGAAGAAGAAATGCCTGCCCGCCTGGAGGAAGTGAAACATGCTAAAGAAGAAGGTGTGGAATTCCTGACTCTGCATAACCCCATAGAATATATTGCCGATGAAAAGGGGCGTGTGAAACAAGTCGTTTTACAGAAAATGGAATTAGGCGAACCAGATGCTTCCGGCCGTCGCAGTCCGATAGCTATTCCAGGAGCAACAGAAACCATTGACATTGATATGGCGATAGTCAGCGTAGGCGTCTCCCCTAACCCGATTGTTCCCAGTTCCATCCCGGGATTGGAATTGGGACGCAAAGGAACAATTGCCGTAAATGAAAATATGCAATCGTCAATCCCGACTATTTATGCCGGTGGCGATATTGTGCGTGGTGGAGCTACAGTTATCCTTGCAATGGGTGACGGACGTAAAGCAGCTGCTTCCATGCATGCACAACTCTCCTCCAAATAAATATTATCATTTTCACTAATTTAGCCCGTTATTAAAAATTAACGGGCTATTTTTATTCTATACCGAAAATAAATCACACAGACAGAATGGACCCCATAAATCCATATAGACCTATATCGCCTATCTGACCAATGTACTGACATCAATTGAAATACATACCATGAATATGAACCCTGTCACTATATCTGAAAATAAAATACAAAACTTGATTACCAAATATTGAAGTAACTATCTAAATGTCTATATGAAATGTGCTCCATGACAACAAAAGAGGTGTAAACGAATCCTTTTATTAACCAAATAAAATTTAAAGTATTCACATTATAAACAATTAATAACTCAAATTTAACCAGCATTAAACTCACTCCAGATTACTTTTGTTACCAATTATAACCATAAAGAAAAAACGAATGACCCAAAGGGTAAATTTTAGCATATTATTCTGCACTATCAGTATACTGACAGCACAAGCACAATGGAACAAACAGGACTCGATTCGTTTACAGGAGCTATTGAATGGAGATGGAGAACTAAAAATCAACACAGAAGCCGTAAAGTCTATCCATTTCGACTTTCAATCGGACAAAGACAATATAAAAGGTACTCCAATCATGTCCGAAGACAAACCGTGGATGAAGTTTCTGAAAGACTTGCCTAAAAACTTCGGCGACACAACCAAATGGGTACGCCCTAACTTTGTGCGTCTTACTCCCTACACTCCTTACACCACATGGCATGAAGATCCGGTTAATGATCCCATTTTCTTGAAAAGAAAAGACTCTCTGACAATATCATGGAAACTAAATATCAAACTGATTCCCGGTTTGCGAAACGGCTATGTAATATTACCTGCCGGCATGGATCAAACGGTAACTCCCAGTAATAACCCATTAATAGGAGGACTGGATACCGACAAATTCCTGTATGAATCTTTAACCAAACGAGGACGTGCCATCCGACGTAATCGTAATCGTGCCAAAGGTTGGAAAATCTATCAAAGTTACGTACCAACCCGACAGGATTCCATCTTGTTTCCTAGAATCAGCAAAGTATCTGAACAAGATTCATTGCCCAAACAAGACACTTTGCTTATCAAAAAGGATTCAGCAATTATTAACCAAAACTCATTACTTCTTAAAGACAAAATAAACGGCAAGGACCAAACAGAGAAAAGCCGCTAAATGGTTCCACTTCAGTTCTGTTTTAAATGCCCAAACAGAAAATAATGTAAATACAGCCAATGTGATGACTTCTTGAATCACCTTGAGTTGCATAATATCAAACGGTCCTCCACTATCTTTAAACCCAAGACGATTGGCAGGAACCTGAAGACAATATTCAAAAAAAGCAATTGCCCAACTAAATGCAATCACACCAATCAACGGAAGGGCTGCAAACCAACTGAACTCTTGTCGCATTTTTAAATGACCATACCAAGCAAACGTCATAAAGACATTTGAAAAAATCAGCAAAATTACTGAATAAATACCATGAGACAACATATATTCTAATCTATTTTTTATCTGGAAACAATCTGCCTATAATATCCATTATGCTTTTAACAACTGCATATCAACAAGCATTTTGGGAGTGCAAAGATAATGGAAATAATCGAATTAAGAATAATACAATGAGTTATTGCCGCAACAAGCATGTTTTATTTCCGTTGAACAAAAAAGCAACCAATTCCACTCTTTCAATCTGCTATTTGTTAAGAAAAAAGTTCATTTGCTAAACCATGTTATAACAAGCTTTTTTTCTTTCTAAGAATTTGGACCCATCTCAGAAATTCGTATATTTGCACTGTGTTTTTCATAGTATTAGATTTAAGGTTAACAAAAGATTGGCTGTCTGGGAAGATAGCCTTTTTTATTTTATCCTTGTTAGCCCCCCAAAAAAAAGTGTCACTGCTAAAAATGAAAAAGGCAAAAACCAAAGTAAGATTGCTTGCAAAAATATAGGGAATGCCAAAGTATGTTTTTCCCGCATCAGAAAACATGTTTGTACACGTATATTCCCATATAGTTATACATACGTACAGACTTGTGCGGACGTATGTATAATTATATGTCCAAAATAAAATTCCATATCAAAGACAAGGGCGTTTTTTAAAAAGATCAAGAGGTTTTTAAAAAACGCCCTTGTCTTTTTTTAAAAGGCGGTTATCTTTTTTAAAAACGTCTTGATCTTTTTTACCGTTACCGGAACTTTGTAAACCGTCATTCTATGGAAATCCCCCCCTTATGCACACTTCTTGCGAGAAAAAAGCCTGAAAACACCCTACTCCCTATCAAGCCTGAAATAGCCCACAATATATGTATATAACTGAGGACAAGTATGTTACACGAAAACATATTTTAGAACACTATGAGAGCATGAGAGCATAAGTGAGAACAAATATTTTTACTATATGCATATAAGTTGTTTATAATTAGTCTGTTATACAGACAGTGAGGGCATGAGGGCATAAACATCTGAACTTCCTCAAGAGAAAAACTGATACGTCAAGAACATTTCTGAAAGCTATCAGAGAACAAAACAATCCTTCAAGAACCAAAGTCCTTCCCCACGATTTTGCAGATGAACCTCAAACAGACCGAAAAAAACGCTTTTTAAAAACTTGTTTTTCAATTGAAAGGACAGAGAAGCACTCTTTACAAGGCAAAGTCATTTAAAAAAAGAAATAAAACATTGCCCGCAAATCAAGTCTTGCTAGCTTGTTCAAGAACTTTCTATTTATCACAAACTTCAAACTTTATTAAATCATTAAACCATTTCTACCCGTATTTGTCATCTAGGAAACAATAAATAGATTAGATTATGGAAAAAATTATTGAGAGAAATGTCCCTATTGCAGAAGAGAATGTAACATTATCAGGACAACCGGCAACAAATATGTTCGAAGACTGGAGTGAGAACATAACTGAAACAGATCTTTTGCATGAAGAAAAAGATAAAGGATTCTCCCCTAAAAAGAATCCCAAAAAACTAATGAAAGAAATGGATCAGATAGTACAGGATGACATTAAAAACATTCATTAATAACTATTCATCCAATCCCCTTTACTATTTTACATTTGTCCTAGGCTAGTGTACAAAAATCACTTGGCGAAAAGAGTATAAGGACAACTGAATACAAATAAATTGGAAACAGCTGCCATAAAAAACAGTTGTTTCCAATTTCAATTATGAACAAAATCTCTATGACGGCAAATTAATTAAGATAACAACACAAGTCTTGATGCCATCCTGTTGGAGCATTATTCACCTCAACAGGGGTAAAATGATTTATCGCAATCACATTCTTCACTCCACGTACTATATCTTTTGCAAACAACGCTGCAAGTCCTAATCCCATTACCCATACTAACACAACAAAAAACTTTCTCATATCCTAATATATTTAAATGGTTATTCTTATGACAAAGAGAAAACAAAGCCTATGCCAAAACAAGACAGGCTTTGATTATCAATTAAATACATTAAGAATAAGCTATTTTCAAAGAAAAAGATCCACATTTTCATTGTAGAATATTTCTACACTTTCCCCAACAAACCAGACATGTACATCACCTTGTATCCGGCACAACAAACAACAGGAAGGATAACTTTATAACATTCTTCCTCATCTAAATACATTAATAATATTGATAGTTGGTTAAGCTGCACACAAGTACAAACAACTAACTATAAGCAGTTTCGTTATATTCCCTAATAACAAAACAACCATATTCACTATAAATCGTGTTCATTCATCCCAGGCAACAATTCTTCCTGAATATTTGTCATGCATTTCCACAAACTATACCGTGCTTCAGGATTCATTTTTTCTAGAGAATATAAAACCTCTTTCATATTTGAACGATTCGACAAACTTTCATAAGGACAATCTTTGATCTGTTTACGAAAACCGCGGATACGTGCCATTTCAATTAAATCCGCTTCATGTACCAAGCACATCGGACGAATAATTGTCATCTCAAATTTACGCATCACTAATTTAGGAGGCATTGTACTGAACGCTCCCTGAAAAGTAATATTCATCAACAAAGTTTCCAAGATATCATCCATATGATGTCCTAAAGCAATCTTATTGCACCCCTGCTCCTTTGCCACCGTGAACAAAGCTTTTCTCCGATTCCAAGAACAAAGGAAACAAGGAGACTTCCGAGTGTCGGTACTCGGATCAAAAAAAGTTTCATAATGCACAAACGGCACCCCTAAATCCTCTGAGTAGCCTTTCAGATATTCCAAATCAGATTGATAAGGAATATTTGTCATGCCTACATGCACAGCTATCACTGTAAATTTCGGTTTCAAAATACGTGAACGCCTTGCCAATAGCTCCAACAGAGCCAAAGAATCCTTCCCACCAGAAAGACCTATCAAAATTTTATCACCATCCTCAATCAAGCGATACTTTACCACCCCCTTGTTAAAGCGTTGCTCCAACCTTCGCATTATTTTCTCGTCTTCCGTAAATTGTGCCATACATCTTCTTTAAAAATAGGGCACAAAAGTACATGAAAAGAATGATTTATGGAAGATTTAACAAAATAGAATTATGTAAAGCATGAGAAATCCAATTAATATTTGTATTTTTGAATCTAAATAATACGGATTATAAACTAACTATGTACAAAAAATATATCATTGGTTTATTTACTTTATGCTGCGCAGGCAACGCTGCGGCACAAAGCTTGGCGCAAGCCAAACAACTTTTCCTGAACGGAGAATTTGAACAAGCCAAACCTGCTTTCCAAAAGCTGGTAAAGCAAGCCCCTTCTAATGCCAATTATAATTATTGGTATGGCGCATGTTGTTATGAAACAGGAGAAAAAAAAGAAGCACAGCCCTACCTTGAAAAAAGCGCCGCCCGCAAAGTCATTGACGCATACCGCTACTTAGGAAAACTATATTATGACATCTATCGGTTTGACGATGCCGTAGATAACTACGAACAACACATAGAATGGTTGGAAAAGAAAAAACGCCCTACCGAAATGGCTGAAGCAGAGCTGGAACAAATAAAGCAAGCAGCCCGTATGATAAAAGGAGTGGAAAACATTACTGTAATAGACAGCTTTGTAGTCGATAAAAATGATTTTCTAAAAGCATATAAAATCAGTAGAGAATCGGGGGCACTCTATCACGATCCTGCCATATCCGGGACTGTCTATCAGACCGAAATGGGCAATAAAGTACTCTACGGAAACCAAAGCACAGACGGCAAGATGCAACTGTACTCCCGTATCCGTCTGTTGGACGGCTGGAGCGAGCCCGAACCCCTCACGTCCCTTAATGAACAGGGAAATGTAAACTATCCCTTCTTAATGTCAGATGGCATTACCTTGTATTATGCATCGGATGGAGAAGGCTCTTTGGGAGGATACGATATTTTTGTAACTCGCTATGATTCGGAAAATAGCAATTATCTTCGTCCCGATAATATAGGAATGCCATTTAACTCTCCCGCCAATGACTATATGTATGCCATTGATGAATTCAACAATATCGGCTGGTTTGCTTCAGACCGCTATCAGCCTGATAACAAAGTCTGTATCTATGTGTTTGTACCGAACTCTTCAAAAGAAGTATACAATTATGAAAGTACAGACGAACAGATCATCATAAATGCAGCCAGCCTGCGCTCTATCCGTACCACTTGGAAAGATGAAGAGAAAGTACGAACCGGCAAGCAACGCCTGGCAGCCATAATGTATGCCAAAGAATCCGGAGAACAACAAAAAGACTTCACCTTGATAATAGATGATTCTGCCGTTTACCACACATTGAACGACTTCTGCTCTGCCGAAGCACGCAAACTTTACCAGCAAAGAATACAAAAGCAGAAGGATTATGACAACCTGAAGAAAAATCTGGATGACAAGCGCGAACAATATGCCCAAGGGAACAGTGCACGAAAGAAGAATCTGACACCCGCCATTTTGGAATTGGAAAAACGTACTGAACAACTTCTGAAAGAAATGGCCCAACTGGATATCAGTGTCCGCAACGAAGAAATAAAGAAGTTGAAACACTAATACAAAGATATTTATGGAAGTATTTATTATCGTATCGCTCATCTTGGCAGGACTACTTCTCTTTATTGTAGAGGTTTTCCTTATTCCCGGCATCAGTATAGCCGGAATAGCATCAGCCATCTGCCTGCTATATGCCAACTATTACGCTTTCGACACATTAGGACCGATAGCAGGATTCATTACTTTGATAGCATCCGTCCTAAGTTGCATAGCCATTATCGTTTGGTTTATGCACTCAAAAACCATGGACAAGCTTTCTTTGAAGAAAACACTGGATTATAAAATCGATCCCCTAAAAGGAACCCATATCCGCATCGGAGACAAAGGCATAGCAATAACCCGCCTTGCACTGATAGGCAATGCAAACTTTAACGGACACATCATCGAAGTGCGCTCTGCCGATGGTTTGATTGATGAGAATACTCCCATTTATGTAGAAAGAATGGTTGAAGGAACGGTGATTGTACGCAAATTCAACCAATGATAGAGAAATGACTTACAAATACGAATTTATCAGGTTTCTTGATTGACATTCTCATTCAAGCATATTTTAGACAATAGTGAAAACAGCAAAAACTTGATATTGAGCTGTTCAAATATAAATATTTACTTTTAAACAACTGATTATTATGATCGAACCCAACTATCTTCCTTTCATCCTTATAGGAGGTGGAATTATTTTCGTGGTACTATTCTTTCATTATGTACCATTTTTCCTCTGGCTGTCTGCCAAAGTTTCGGGGGTACGCATCTCATTGGTGCAATTATTCTTAATGCGCATCCGTAATGTCCCTCCTTATGTCATTGTCCCGGCAATGATTGAAGCACACAAAGCCGGCTTAAGCAACATAACCCGAGATGAATTGGAAGCTCATTATATGGCAGGCGGGCATGTGGAAAAAGTAGTGCACGCACTAGTATCCGCGTCCAAAGCCAATATCGAACTGTCTTTCCAAATGGCAACTGGTATTGACCTAGCCGGTCGTGACGTATTCGAAGCCGTGCAAATGTCAGTGAACCCTAAGGTTATTGACACCCCTCCCGTTACCGCTGTAGCCAAAGACGGCATACAGCTTATAGCTAAAGCTCGTGTCACCGTACGCGCCAATATCCGCCAATTAGTAGGAGGTGCCGGAGAAGACACGATTCTAGCACGTGTTGGTGAAGGTATCGTGTCCTCTATCGGATCGTCCGAAAATCACAAATCCGTATTGGAAAATCCTGATTCTATCTCTAAATTAGTACTCCGCAAGGGCTTAGATGCCGGTACGGCTTTCGAAATCCTGTCTATTGATATAGCTGATATTGATATAGGCAGAAATATTGGAGCTGCTTTACAAATAGACCAGGCCAATGCCGACAAGAATATTGCACAAGCCAAAGCAGAAGAACGCCGTGCAATGGCCGTCGCCTTGGAACAGGAAATGAAAGCCAAAGCAGAAGAGGCACGCGCGAATGTAATTCAGGCAGAAGCCGAAGTGCCCAAGGCCATGGCGGAAGCATTCCGTAGTGGCAACCTAGGTATTATGGACTATTACCGCATGAAGAATATACAAGCAGATACCTCCATGCGTGAAAATATTGCAAAACCCGAAACAACTTTCGGTAATGAGCCATTAAGTAAATAAAACTAGTATTCAACGATTAATATATTTTTCTTGGATGCGAATGGAACTGCTTTTCTCTTGATAATGCTAATATCAATGAAAGTTTATAAATCCGTAACATCTACATCCAGGAAATAATCTGTTTGCATACTCATTAAAAAGACAAGAAATATAACATTAATTATACTGGCCATTAACCACAAAAATAAAGATTATGAAAAAATATTATGCAGAATCTGAGTTGATTATCAATCCCGACGGCTCTATCTTCCACCTTCATATCAAACCTGAACAGTTGGCAAATAAAATAATTCTAGTAGGTGACCCCGGGCGTGTAGCATTAGTAGCTTCTCATTTCGATACTAAAGAATGTGAAATAGAAAGCCGTGAGTTCAAGACCATTACCGGTACTTATAAAGGAAAACGTCTCACCGTAGTTTCCACCGGTATAGGTTGTGACAATATAGACATTGTGATGAATGAATTAGATGCTTTGGCCAATATTGATTTCAATACCCGTTATGAAAAAGACCACTTGCGCCAATTGGAATTAGTACGTATCGGTACATGTGGCGGATTACAGCCTTATACTCCTGTTGGTACCTATGTTTGTTCTGAAAAGTCTATCGGTTTTGACGGACTGCTTAATTTCTACGCCGGACGCAATGAGGTTTGCGATCTGAAATTAGAACAAGCTTTTATAGATTACATGGGGTGGGAAGGTAATGTATGCATCGCCCACCCATACGTTATTGATGCCGACCGGGAATTAATAGACCGCATTGCGCAAAATGATATGGTCCGTGGCGTAACTATCGCCGCAGGAGGTTTCTTTGGTCCGCAAGGACGAGAACTCCGTATCCCATTGGCCGATCCTAAACAGAATGAAAAGATTGAGAAATTTGAATACAATGACTATCGCATCACTAACTTTGAAATGGAAAGTTCCGCCCTTGCCGGATTAGCACGCCTGATGGGACACAAAGCCATGACTGTATGTATGGTGATTGCTAACCGACTAATAAAGGAAGCCAATACCGGCTATAAAAACTCTATTGATGGTTTGATAGAAAAAGTCTTGGAAAGAATATAATTCCCAATTTAGTTGTCTATATAATATGGATAAGATTCACCGGATCATCTATCAAGACTTATTCTTATTATCATCCAGAAGAAGATTGGCATAAACAGATTTTTTACAGAATAAGCCAACTCTTTTTACCTAACAGGGGACATCGCTTCATAGAAGACCATTTTTTGTAAAAAAACAACAAGATGTCCCCTCATAAAACAAATAAAAATATGGAAACCAGTTTCAAACAAACAACTAGTAATAAAGTAGAACGTTACCGTCTTTTCCTCCCTCAGTTTGAACTTTTAATATCAGATGAAAAAGAAGAAATAAGTGTTTTGGCCAATACTGCTGCTGCTCTTCGGGAAGCCTTCGGCTTTTTTTGGGTAGGTTTCTATCTGGTTAAAGACGACCAACTTATTTTAGGACCTTTTCAGGGAAGCACCGCCTGTTATCGCATCCATAAAGGAAAGGGAGTATGTGGAACCTCATGGGCAGAAGCTCGAACCTTGATAGTGCCCAATGTAGAACAATTCCCCGGACATATAGCCTGCAGTTCTCTTTCCCGCTCCGAAATTGTTGTTCCTATTCTTGCTAATGGACAAGTAAAGGGAGTATTGGATATTGACAGTAATCTATTAAACTTTTTTGATGAAACAGACCGCCGTTATTTAGAAGAAGTAACAGCCATTGTAGCTAAAACATTATATTATTAACCAAATGAAAATGATAAACCAAGATACAATCTGTGCCATTGCCACCGCCCAGGGAGGAGCCATCGGAATAATTCGTGTATCTGGCCCAAAAGCGATTGAAATAACGTCACGCATATTTACACCCGCCACAGGCAAGCCACTGACAGAACGAGCACCATATACTCTTACTTTCGGAAAGATTTGTTCCCCAAAGCGAAAAATTAATAATACACTTTTCCAACAAACGAGTGAAATTCCGCAAGAAAAAAGTGAAACGTTACAAAAAACTTCGTCAATTACTTCTTCTGCAGAAGAAGTAATTGACGAAGTTTTAATTTCCTTGTTCCGCGCCCCCCATTCTTATACCGGTGAAGACAGTACGGAAATCATGTGTCACGGTTCATCTTATATCCTACAGCAAGTTATACAACTCCTGATCTATAATGGGTGTCGTGCCGCTCTACCAGGTGAATACACCCAACGTGCTTTTCTAAACGGAAAAATGGACTTGAGCCAAGCCGAAGCTGTTGCCGATCTGATAGCCTCATCGTCTGCCTCCACCCATCGCCTAGCCATGAGCCAGATGCGCGGAGGATTCAGTAAAGAACTTTCTAACCTGCGTAACCAATTACTTCATTTCACTTCGTTAATGGAATTAGAACTGGATTTCAGTGATCATGAAGAACTAGAATTCGCCAATCGTGACGAACTGAGCAGTCTAGCTACCCATATCGAACAAGTTATTGCCCGGCTAGCTCATTCTTTCAGTGTAGGAAACGCAATCAAGAATGGCATTCCTGTAGCAATTATCGGAGAAACGAATGCCGGAAAATCTACCTTACTGAATGCGTTGCTGAATGAAGAAAAAGCCATTGTCAGCGATATCCATGGAACGACCCGTGACGTAATAGAGGATACGATCAATTTACAAGGTGTCACATTCCGATTTATTGATACAGCTGGAATCCGCCAAACGAACGATACAATAGAAAATCTAGGGATAGAACGTACTTTCCAAAAGATGGACCAAGCATATGTCATTTTATGGATGATAGACTCTACAGATGCCCAAAGGCGGTTCGAAGAATTAAAAGCCGACATTCTTCCACACTGCGAAGGGAAAAAGATGATTATTTTATTTAATAAGTCAGATCTGTTACTAGCAACACAAAAAGAAGAGTTGTCAGCCATATTTGCTGACATGAAAGTGGAAAAACTATTTATCTCAGCAAAGAAAAGGGAAAATATAACGATTCTGGAAAAGAAGTTAGTACAGGCAGCTGCCTTACCGGAAGTCAACCAAAACGATATTATCATTACAAATGTACGCCATTACGAAGCATTAACACGAGCATTGGATTCTATTCATAGAGTACAGGAAGGATTGCAATTGGAATTATCAGGAGATTTGGTAAGTGAGGATTTAAGACAATGTATCCACGAACTAAGTGAGATTGTTGCAGAAGGAGGTATAACCTCGGAAGAAACATTGCAAAATATATTTCAAAACTTTTGCATCGGCAAGTGATGGCTTGTAAACAGCCGTAACCAACTATAATTATTTAGAATAAAGTCGCTGTATATCAGCGACTTTTCTATTTTAACACTTTCCAGTCCGTATTTGGAAGTAACGGTTTTTATCCATATTTTTCTATCATATTTCTACCGCGACAGAAATTCACGGTTAGCCCAAATGTCACAGTGACGCATTAGTTGACGTGTGTTGACAGTGGTTTACATGTGTTGACAAAATCCGGGAGAAATAAGGCGAAATTATCCCCAATGTAAAGGAGAAAAATATGGAAGTAAGAAAGATTTGTCAATGGTGCGGAAAGCCATTCATAGCTCAAAAGACAACGACCTGTTATTGTAGCCACCAATGTTCCAATCTTGGCTACAAGGAACGTATCCGAGAACGTAAGCGGCAGTTGAAACGGTCGCAAGAATTATTGCAACCTCGGCAAGCCGCCGAGGGACAAGATTTCTTTTCTTTTGCCCAAGCAGCAAAGTTAATGGGCGTAACTAGACAGTACATATATAAATTGGTAAAGGAATCCAAACTTCGTGCTTCACGCATCAGTGGTAAGAAGTCGCTTATTCGTCGTGCTGACATCGAACTGATGATGAAAACTAAACCTTACGAGCGTGTCGTGCCTAAAGAGGACTTCAACATCTCCGAGTATTACACAGCCGAAGAGATTGTAGACAAATACAAAGTCAACGCCAAATGGGTGTGGACTTATACTCGGCAGCACAAAGTCCCGAAAGTGCGCATCCGCCAGTTCAACTATTACAGCAAAAAACATATTGATGCTGCCTTTGCTAAATACGAGGTGGATTCCGACCTGACCGAGTGGTACACGCCCGAAGAGATTCAGGCGAAGTACGGCATGACACGTGTCGCCATCCGTTCGCAGGTGTATCGGAACAACATACCATCCAAGAAGGAGCATGGGCAGATATTCTACTCAAAGCTCCACTTCGACCTCTCGAAGAGTTCCGAACAGGAGAGCAAAGCCGAATACTACACTGTCAAGGAGGCGATGGAGAAATTCAAACTCTCTCGTGACTCGGTTTACGGCATTCTGCAATTCCATCAGATTAACCGTGAGAAGAACGGACGTTTTGTCAGGTTCCTGAAAGTGGAATTTGACCGGGTGATGGGTGTTCGCAAGTAGGACAAGTGTATCATAACAACACATTTTATCTGTTCGTGCCCACCTTTTACCGGATATTAGCGTCATCCGCAAATTATTCCAAAATTAATCTTTGCTGAAGGTTATCTGCATGGTTACATTACAGAGATTTGCCAGCGAATTAATAACAACCATAAAAAATATAACGTTATGAATGACTGTAAAACAGTAACATTAAGAACACGTCCTTTGAAGAACAGGATGCTGTCGTTCTATCTGGATTATTATCCGGGGTATCGAGACAAGGAAACGATGAAAGTTATCCGTCATGAATCGCTTGGTATTTATGTCTATGCCAATCCGAGGAACAAGCGCGAGTTGAATTTCAACGAGGTAATGACCGAGAAAGCCGAAGGCATCCGTTGCCGCAGGTTTGAATCAGTGGTGAATGAACGGTATGATTTCTTCGACAAGTACAAACTCAAAGCCGATTTCTTGGAGTATTACCGCAAGCAGCTCCGCAAACACGACCAGAAATGGGAGTTTGTCTATCTCCATTTCAGCAACTTCGTTCATGGCAAGTGTACCTTTGAGGAGATTGACATCGACCTCTGCAACAAGTTTCGGGAATATTTGCTCACGGCCAAGAAGCTGAGACGTAACGGCCCTATCACACGGAACTCCGCATCGGGATATTGGTCAACCTTCAGAGGATTCCTGAAAATCCTTTATCGCAATGGGATGATAAAGACCAACGTCAATGATTTCTTGGATAAGATTGAAACGGAGGATGTAGTCAAAGAATATCTCTCCGTAGAAGAACTGTACAAACTGGCTGAAACTCCGTGCAAGAAACCCATCTTAAAGGTAGCATCGCTGTTTTCGTGTATGACCAGTTTGCGTATCAGTGATATTCTCGCTTTGTGTTGGGAAGACATCGTGGATTACTCTGCCGGAGGAAAATGCGTACATATCGTTACGCAGAAGAACAAGGCGGAAGACATCATCCCCATCAGCGAGGAAGCCTTGGAACTGATAGGCTACAGTTCCGAAAAGAAAGGGCTGGTATTCAAGGGGCTGATGCGTAGCTGGACGCAGATACTGATGAAAGAGTGGATTCGTTCTGCCGGAATTACCAAGAACATCACATTCCACTCATACCGGAGAACATTCGCCACACTGCAAGCTGCCGCAGGAACGGACATCCGTACCATTCAGAGCATTATGGCGCACAAGAGCATTACCACCACTCAGCGGTATATCAAAGTAGTGGATGCAAACAAACGGGAAGCCAGTAAGAAAATCACCCTGACACGGAAAGGCTAACAAGCGTTTTGTCCCCCATTTATACGGATATAGTATGATTTTTAGTCTGAAATCATACTATATCCGTTATTTTTTATCAAAATTGAACGATTTATCATCACCAATTATAAGTGTCTGGAATACGGTACATAACTTTGCTGCATAATCATTCCAAACTCTTACAGTATATGACAAATAAAACTCAAATTCGTACTCAAAGGATAAGTTTCGTTCTTGCGCTGTCGGTAATCACCTATACTGCGATAGACACTTATCTTTTCGCCTGTCACGAGATCAATATCATGAAGATAACAACTCCGGTAATACTCGGACTTGTAACAACAATTTTATTATGCGGTCTGTTACAACGATCTTTCTATAAATGGCTGACGAAGAATCCAATCGATTTTTCTTTTGGTTGGAAATCTCCGCTTGTTTTTGACTCTGATTTCGAGATAAAAGACGATTGTGCAAATGAAGTTCAAACCATTGAACAGCCAAACAACTCAGTTGTAGATAGTTATGATATTCTGTTGGAGAATATCAAAAAGAAAGAAGCAGAAAGACAAGTAGAAGTCATGAATGCTATTCGTGAATATGTAACTATTAAAACCGCTCCCTATCTGTCTAAAGAAGCTATTGCAATCCTCATTTCCAATATAGAATATATGGCTTGTGGTAGATATGACTTATACAAACCTATTCGCTCCAATCTCTACTTCAAAGAGCAACTTTTATAAAAGCTTCGTTTCCTCATGAACTAACAAATGCAACCATTGAATATCTAAAACTTAATTTACGCGATAATGTTTCAAGCCAGATTCCCATTGATGTACCCGATAAAGGCGACTATCGCTTCCATTTGGATGCAGATAATGATGACTCGCAATAAAAAACGTATGCAGATGAAATAATTAATCCGGTCTGTATTGTTCTGCAAGGTTTCATTGAGTTGGTTTGCAGCATGTTAAACGATTAAAACAGTTTTAAAATGAAGCAAGAAGAACTGACATTCAATGACCTGCCGGCAGTGGTAGGCGAACTATGCAACCGAATTGCAAGCATGGAAAATCTGCTAACGGAAAAACTTTCCAAGCAGCACGAAGTCAAAGAGAACACACACGTACCCATGACCGTGCAGGAGGCTTGCGCCTATCTCAAAATGCCGTTATCGACCTTCTATTACAAGGTCAAAAAGGACGACATTCCGGTTATCAAACAAGGGAAACATCTCTACATCTATCGGGACGAATTAGACAAATGGCTGGAATCCTCCCGAAAGAATCCGGCTCCGCAGAGTTTCGAGGAAGAGAATGAAGCTGTACTCGCTTCTCATCGCCGTAAACCGAACACTAAAAACTGGGAATGATTAAGAAGTCGGACAATACGATTCCTTCACGTGAGGAGTTGGCGGCTTACATCGAAGAATCAGCCGTGAGCGTGACGAATACCTACGAACAGTCGCCGGTGGTTCTGATGGTGGATGATGCTGTCATCGGCACATTGGGGAACTTCAGTGCTTCCATCGGAAAAGCCAAAAGCAAGAAAACTTTCAACGTATCTGCCATTGTCGCATCAGCATTGAGTGGCAGCACCGTGCTACATTACCGTTCCATGTTCCCTGAAAATAAGCGGAAGATTCTGTATATCGACACGGAACAGGGACAACATCATTGCCAGCAGGTACTGAAGCGCATCTTGCGTTTAGCGGAACTGCCGGACGACGAGAAACCGGATAATCTGCTCATGCTGTCTCTGCGTAAGTTCGCCCCAAAGATACGTATGTTGATAGTCGAAGAAACTATCGGCACCATACCGAATTTGGGACTGGTCATCGTAGATGGCATTCGCGACTTCCTTTATGACATCAATTCATCCAGTGAATCCACCGACATCATCTCCAAATTCATGCAGTGGACGGACGACAGGCAGATTCATATCCACACCGTCCTGCATCAGAACAAGAATGATGAACACGCACGTGGGCACATTGGCACGGAGCTCAACAACAAGGCGGAAACTATCATGCAGGTCGAGGTAGATAAAGAAGACAAGAACATAAGCGTGGTCGAAGCCGTGCATATCCGTGACCGGGAGTTTGAGCCTTTCGCTTTCCGCATAAACGAGGAAGTGTTGCCTGAAGCGGTAGAGTCTTATCTGCCCAAAGAAAAGAAGGTCGGGCGACCAATCAAAGAGCCGTTCGATCCGTACAGGGAAATTTCGGAGAGTGTACATCGCGCTGCATTGGATGCCGCTTTTGCCAATGGCAACATCGGCAGTTACGATGAGTATCTGGAACGCTTGAAAGAGGGTTACGGATTGCAGAATGTAAAACTTGGCCACAACAAGGCGGTCAAGGTAGCTACATTTCTCAATAACAAGCGAATGGTCATAAAAGAAGGGAAAGGGTATGCCTTCAATCCTGAATACCATTACTGAGTTCAACTTTACTTTAATGTCGGGGCGTATATATAAGAATAAAGCAAAGTCGGCAGGAGAACACAATGTAAGAGGCTCATACTCTCCCCTCTTTTAGAAACTCATATCATCTTAGATTTCCTGTCCGAATGCCAGTTCACTATACACATCCGATATGGCGTATCGGGAAGCATCAACAGGTAACTGTTGCGAGATATGCCAAGGTATAACCTCACTGCGTTACGGTTCTACATTGACGCTCTCGCCAGCTCAGTTCCTTTGCCGGTGCGGTACTCGCAAGCTCGCACCTATTCAACCATTATAACAACGATTCAAATGAAAGAAGATATTGAAAAAACATCGGACTCCTCGAAAGAGACCAGAAGCGTCTTCATCGGGGCAAAAGTCACTCCTACTCAGAAGGAGCATATAAAATCACTGGCCACAAAATGCGGCATGACCATAAGCGATTACCTATTGTCGTGTGCGTATAACTTCAAGCCCAAAGCGAGGCTCACGAAAGAAGAGGCGGCACTGTTGCAGAATCTGGACGATTGTCGGTCTGACCTCGTAAAACACACCTCTGCACTACACGGAATGTCCACAAAGCAGCGCATGGTAATGTTCAATCAGATTCCGTTCATGGTCGGCTGGCTCAAGGAGCTTGGCAATGTAGCCGAAAGCGTCCGCCAGTTCCTGAATGCAGTAAAAGAGAAGAACAAAATTCCGTCTAACCCTCAATCTGAAGAAGAATGATTGCAAAAGCCAAAGCCATATCGCACGGAATAAACGATATCCGCTACACTACCGGCGAATCACAGCACAAGAAACATCCGGAAAAAATCTATCGGGTATTGGACAATCTGTTGCCCTCCGAACCGGACGCTATGGGGATATGGAACTCCATGCAATTGACCCTATCCCAACACCGGCCGATAAAGAACTCCGTTATCAGAATCGAGCTGAGTCCATCGCCCGAACATACCCAGTTTTATGACATTGAGGACTGGCAAAAGCTCTGGCACGACTTTGCCGAGGAGTTCGACAAACAAGTGATTACCGGCAAGGATGGAAAAGTCCGTTCCTACCAAACGAATTTGGCTAACAGCAAATACTCGGTTTGGCTGCATACGGAATCCAAAGGTGAAGTTCCCCACCTCCATGCTGCAGTCTGCCGTTTGGATGAAGATGGCAATATCAATAATGACCATAACATTCATCTTCGGGCGCAACGTGCAGCTGAGCGAGTGGCAAGGAAACGCGGCTGGACGACTGCTGCACAAATCCGAAATCGCAACATTCCACAAGTGAACCGGGACTGCATGGAGGTGGGGAAAACGATGCAATCATGGTCATGGGATGAATATAAGAATGCTCTTGCACGGAAAGGCTATGTCGTACATGAACGAGAGGACAAGCAAGGTATTCTCCGTGGTTATGCACTCGTGCATGGGAACACCAAATACAAGGCTTCAGAACTGGGAGTCGGCAGAAATCTTATGATTTCAAAACTTCCTGCGACATGGAAGAAACAGCACCACCAGCCGATCACAACCATTAGGGATAATACTATCTAAGTCGTCCAGCAGTCAGCAGAGCATAAGGTTGCTCCGATTGACTATTCCCAATATCGTGCAGAGCGTTCGGATATGATTCCCTATACCCTTACGCATGAAGGCAAGGAGCACCGATTCTATATTCCGGGGAAAGTGCTTGACTGTTTCAATGACGAGTTCGATTACAGGTTTGTCACCAATAGTCAAGAGCTTACCGATATAGCGGTAGCTATTTTTGTCGGGCTGCTTGATACGCCGAATGTAGCAACCGGCGGAGGTGGCGGAGGTTCGCAAAGCGACCTTCCGTGGAGAAACAAGGACGAGGACGATTTACAATGGGCTCGCAGATGCGCTCGTGCTGCCAGTCGTTCGTTAGGGAAGAAACCGAAAACAGGACTAAAACGATAAGCCTATGAAGCCAAACATGAAAAAGAAATTCGATTTTTCCGCAGAAATGAGTGAAGTGGAATCCATAAAAACCACTCCCCAAAATGAATATCTGGAAGAAGAAAAACGGTTACTCGATATAAATGCCAAGGAACTTTCCAGCCTGAATGACAATGTATATAAGCTAAGAACAGAAGTTGAAAATCTGTCCGGCTCTGTACGAGAGTGCAAACCTATCATTTCTGAAGAAATGCAGAAGTTGGCAGTTGAATTTGGAGCAACACTTCTCTGCAATTTTCTTGGTCAGATTGAAAGCAAATGCAAGGAAGCCGAGCGGAGAATAAAGAAAGCCGACAATGTTATCCATATCCCGGCTACCGCATTCTACATGATTATCATTGTAGTCGCTCTGTCTTCTTTTTTCGTGTGCATGATAGTGGCTAATGCAGAGATTTTGCATTCCGGATTGATTTGGAAGGCTGTTATTGGTTGTATTCTTATGGCTGTTTTGGGGATTGGTATAGCTGTAGTTATACAGAAGTTTTCGGATAGATGCAAATAAACGAAAAGTTTCAATTGGATAGGGATTGCTATCGGTTGAGACTTTATTCTGTATTGTGTCAAAAGCTAACTTTTACTCCCCTTGCTCTAACACCCCTCTGATTTGCTTATCAAAATCAGAATCAATCGGTTGAGTAAGATTAAAAATATCATATTCCTGTTCCGCCTTGTCTTTTGCCTGAACAGCAGAAATACGTCCTTTATCTGGCAAAATCTGATAATCCATAAATGAAAGGAACTTAGTTACACTTTCAGAGAATTGCTCCATATTAAAAGTATTCCGACGTCTAATAAGGTTTTCAATATATTCGAAAAATGCAGATACAGCAAGTTCCAATTCCTTTATCTTTTTCTCTGGCAAATAGTTCTTTGCAACAGTAACATCCGATTTTAAGATACGTCCATTGGGAGAGCTCTTCCAAGTAGTCAAACCCATATGCTCTTTGGTATGATCCGCATTGTGATACACAATTTCGGTTGCCGTCTGCCCTGTAATTGCATAATGAAACCGACTCTGAATCATCGCATAGAAATCGTGTGTAGTTGGCGAGTCTTTGTCATAGTCAATGCTACACTCAGCATATATATCCGTAATCTTCTGCCATATCCTACGCTCACTAGCACGGATGGAACGTATCCGTTCAAGCAACTCCTGAAAATAATCCTGCCCAAACACCGTTTCACCTTGCTTCAAACGGTCATCATTAAGAACAAACCCTTTTTTAATGTATTCATTCAGGATTTTCGTAGTCCATTGACGGAAACGAGTAGCTTGTAGTGAATTTACACGATAACCAACCGCGATAACAACATCAAGATTATAAAATTGTGTGTTATATATCTTGCCATCCTCGGCAGTATGTGTAAATTTTGCACATACTGAATCCTGCTGTAACTCAGCTGACTCAAATATATTTTTGAGATGCTTGGAAACAACCGTTCTATCCACGCCAAAAAGTTGAGCCATCGCCTTTTGGGTACACCAAAGGGTTTCATCCCTGATGATTACCTATACCTTACCTTCCTTTTCCGGAAAATTGTATAATATGAATTGAATATCTTGTGACATAATTAGAAATAGCTATATACTTACAACTTTAATCTTATAAAATTCAACATATCAGACTGTTATAGTTTTATTTATTTCAGATTTATCAAATGCCGTAAATTTCAGTAAAAGCCCCTCTTTGTGCAATGTTCCAACTATACAGTTCATAGAAAAGCGACTTGTCGTTGCTGATAATGTCTTTATTATTGTAAATGCTTTTTTTGATGATTCTGTAGTGACTATAATAACACCACCACGCATTGTTTTCATAGTAGTAAGTAACATCTTATTTTGGTTTCGAGCATTCACTATAAAGAATCCATTTTCATTCTCCTCAATAAAATATTTCCCAGAACTAAAACTCTTGCTTCTAATTGCAAAATGATGAGTTTTGTTATTTTCTTGGGTGGAAATATCTTTAATTTGGATGATTGGTGTATCTGATGAAGAATCTTTTACGTCAAGTTCTACTGTTTGAGGCATTTCCAAATCTTGTATAAGAATCATTTCATCATCACCTTCACTCAAGTCGGTTTCAACATATTCTCTTATATTACCATTATTACGAGAATATCTCTTTGAGGATGAGTATTCTCTACTCTCTCCATAGAAATATGATTCCCAATTGCGCACCTCGTCAGGCAATCCGAACCTAGAGTACATGCCAACATTGTCAAGTATTATACATCGTTTATCGCCATTTTTTCTCAAACCTCTTCCAACTTGTTGTATATATTTAACTAATGATTTTGTAGGTCTTGCTAGTTGGATAAACTCTATGTCAGGGCAGTCAAAACCTTCGGAGAAAATATCAACATTCACAATGATATCGATCTCACCATTTTTGAAAGCATTTATAACAGCCTCTCTAACTTTTACCGGAGTCTTACTGTCAATATTCTCAATCAATACACCATGACTTTGGTATTGAGAACATATGTGTTCACTATGCTCTCTAGAGATACTATAAATAATTCCTTTCTTGCCCAAAGCATTCTTTGCATAGCTATCATAAAGTTGTGCTCTAATTTTTAAAGTATCACATACTTCAGCCAACGCACTATTCTTGTAGTCACCTTCTATGTCAAATTCTCTAATAGAATCAATAGACTTGAGCAATTCAGAACTTATAGGAATAGAATAATATTGATATGTTGCCAACCATCCTTTTTGTATAAACTCCTTAATTGACATTGATGGAATATATGCATCAAATATTTGCGCAAAGCCACTATTATTCATCCTCCATGGAGTTGCTGTTACTCCTAATTTTTTAGCATCTGGACAAAATTCCCATAATTTCTGATATGAACTCGCGACTGCATGATGAGCTTCGTCAATGATTATAAAATCAAATTTAAGGTCTTCAATCAAGCATTGATTGGCAGGATGCGTGATAGTTTGAATTGAGGCCACTTGTATCGCCTGTGTCAAATCACGTTTATCCTTCATGGTACCAGCTAACACACCATGCTTAATACGATATTTATCAAGACTACGAGAACTCTGCTCTATCAACTCACTACGATGAGCGATTATCAAAATACGAAAATTAATATTATGTCTTAATCCCCAAATATTTATATCTCGAATGATTGATGTGAATAATCGAGTCTTACCCGTACCCGTGGGCATTTGGTATAGGATATTGTCAAAAAGATTCCACTTGTCAAATATATCTTCTTTGGCAAGTTGCTGATAATCACGCAATGTGATATCATTTTGACAAAACTCATTATAATCAATCATTCGAACTCCTCAGTTGGTACTAAACTTTGCAATATTGACTTCATTTCATTTACTTCAGCTTGAGACAAAGCTCGCCCTTTGGTAGTTGTCCAAGCCTTACTATATGAAATAAGGTCATTTATCCATTTAAGTTTGTCTGTCTTTGTCTTAAATGAATCAGATACTGGTATTGCAAATTCTTTCTCGAATGTAACAAACGAGTCATCATCTTTCTTTATACTCCAATTACTTTCAATAATTTCTTTATAGTCCTGCAAATTCATAAGATCTGTCCAATCTTGGTTGTCAATATCTTCATTGTCATCCATACGCTGGAAGCATCTACCTTTTACCTTCATTACTTTATTCTCCCAAGTCTCACCATAGAGTTCCTCTAACTTATTTAAGATGCGAACTTTTATATGCTTCTCAATTTGCCTTCCACACTCCTTTCCATCTTCCTGTAGTCCTTTATCTTGTTTCTCCAGCCAAGCTTCCAAACCATGAGGATTATATTCGGGAATTTGTTTATGAATAGCATTTTGATACATTCCCAACCACAGAGTATCCGCTCCCTGCCCCTTAATTAATCGAATTTGAGTCTGATCATCTATAGGCATATTACATAAATAATTGATCAACACATCAAAATACGGAGCCATTGAGTCAACCTGTTCTTTTGTGCTTGATTTTTGTGACAACCTGTTACACTGAATCAAGTGTTCATTCAACGATGCAATTAATGATACAAAAGCATATGTACCACGATTGCTTTCAATGAATGTTTCATATTCTTCTTTATGCTCATCAATCATTTTGTAATAAACATGAGCATAACAATCTTTTATCAAATTGGATATTCGTTTTTGAGCATCCAACATCGCTTTATTGTGTTCTACGCAATTAGTGTTATATAGACATACATCCGTATGATCTGTAAATTCTTTTTTTGTAGCTTTAGGTAATAACGAAGATTTGGATAATGCTGTATCAAATGGTTTTAATTGGAGTTTTGCCGTGTCTTCACCTATCGCTATTTTACGCGCTAAAACACTACTATTGTCTCTACCAAGCTGTTTTATGATAGATGAGCGCAACGCTTTTAAACGAGAATCCAAATGTGGTGATTCCCAATTCAAATCCTCATTTAAGTCTAATCGTAAACTTGGACTGACGGCTTTTTGATGTTCGTTTATGTCCATAAAAATTCGAAGCTGTTCATCTGATGGTAAACCATCGAAAGCAACAACGGGAATTGTATTAGTGTCTTTATATTTAGAACCGGCATAACCATATACACGATGCTGTCCATCAATTATATATGCAATACAATAGGCATTAGGAATCGTGAGATATCCCAATTTTGTTCTCGTGTCATCAGAGCCCCCTGAAGCTAAATCAAATTGAATCCTATTTTTTCTTTCAGAGTTGTCGAAATTTATAATGACAGAGTTGGGGAAGTAACCATTCTTCTTGTCAATAAACTCTCTTATACCCTTTAATCGGGAAGGAACAAGTAACCTCTGATATGTTGGCATCGTAATCTGTGTATTAACCCTTGTTCGATGCAACACAAAGCCTATCTTAAGGAGTGTCGCAGGCTCAATAGATAGCATATAATAAGTATGACCTCCCATTGTGCCTTTTAATGCGGGGATACGGATTTTATCACTATTGATACGCTCGTGTCGAAACATCAAGCCATAGAACTGATAAATAACCGTTGACCTATATGATTTTATAAGACTATTTACATAGTCATATGTATTATCAGTAAATTGGAATATCTTGTTTTCTGCCAATCGCTTCTCATCCTCGCAACCCTCGGCAAACGTGTAATTTCGTGTGGCAAAAATAAATTTCACTTTTTTCCTCTCTCCATATATTTGACGCAAAACTTTCATTACACCATCCTTATATAAACGCATATCGTCTATATCTTTTTTGAATGATGCTTGTTTAATATTTTCTGTAGCCTTGCATTCTACAACAAATATAGCTTCTTCCCCAATAGCAACTACATCAAGTTGGTGCTTATCCTCAGGATTGTCACCCCATTGTACTACTAACTTTTCATCGTAATTAAGGTGTCTAAAGCCAAGATTGTAAAACATGCACCAAATATCATCCTCAAACTTTACGCCAGCAGGTTTGAGTTTTTGGATCTTTGCTTTATATTTTGAGCGAGAAACTTCTTCCCAGCCTTCATTAAGATAGTCATCTAATTCATTGAGCGAAATACTCAATGTAAAATACGGAGTCTTCTTTGCTTTAAACTTCTTGGTTAGCACAGACTCATCGTGGGTCATATGCTCCTTAATCGCTTGAATCTGTGAAATTGTCAGAGAGGCCATATATAAGTTCATTTATTTGTTAGCACTATGTTGAATTAGTAATTCATAATAAGAAGCTCTGTTTCTTTCTCACGTTTACCTGCATGAGCATTTATGAATCGATGCGCCAAAATTTGATTGATATTATATCCGTCATATAATTTGGCAAAATAAGAACCTTCATTAACGTCTGCAGAGTTAGAGTTACTTTGCATAATCTTACACCCTTTTTGTGTTAGTACATCACAATATGCTTTAAGTTTCTCTTGCTCTGTGTCATCAAATATACTATGTGTATACTCGATAAAACATGCAGAACCGGAGAGAGGACGATATGGTGGATCTATGTAAATAAAGTTATATCTCTCACCTAAATACTTAGTGATGTTTTTATACCCTCCCACAGATATCTCTACCTTTTGCAACACACTGTGGTCAGCCATAATTAACTCTTCATCACAGATATTGGGATGTTCATATTTGCCAAATGGCACATTAAATTTACCCTTAGTATTTACCCTATATAAGCCATTAAAGCAAGTCTTATTAAGGAAAATAAAACAAGCTGCTCGTTCTCCTTTTGCGAAGTCATTATTGTTGTATTTTTCCCGCATCTTATAGTAGTACCTTGTCTTTTCTTCGATGTTAGCTAACTGGTAATACTCTTCTTTTATCTCTCGTAATAATGCTATTAGTTTTAGTGGGTCATTTTTAATTAATAGATAACAACTTATCAAGTCCTCGTTAACATCATTGATTATGGCTCGCTTTATGTTAGTGTAATGAGTCAACATATAAAAGAGCATAGCACCACCACCAACAAAAGGTTCAATATAAGTAACATTTTGTTGTTCTTCAATATCATTGGGAAGATAATTTACCAACTGTTTGATTAAGGAACCTTTTCCACCAGCCCACTTTACAAAAGGTTTTGCAATTATCTTGTTATTTTGTTGTTCCATTTACTTAATCATTACTTTAACAACTTACTTCGTCATTAGAGGTTTGCTACATAATCATGTAATTACGACTCGTAATTATTCTCAACATAAATCAACTCTCTCACATCAACATTAAGAAGTCTCGCAATCTGAAACAGAGTTTCAAGGTCTGGCTGGGAATTATTTGTACACCAACGAAACACAGAGCAAGCATTTTTACCAATCTGCTCAGCCAACCACTTTGCTGTTCTATTTTGCTCTACCAATACTACTTTAATCCTATTGAGTTGTTTCATTATCTAAATGATTTATAGTTTAATGCAAAGATATTTATTTTTAGCGAGACATATATTCTAAGAAGAAAAGATTTTATCACAATGCACTAAAATCATTATGTTGCACAAACATTATGTTCGCGCAGCATAATACAAAGCCCAATCACATTCTACAGCTCAACTATATAAAAAATCAACCAACTACCTCGTTTCGTTTGGCAATTTGGTACATTTTTACTTGGTAATTTGGCACACTATAATAGTTGTTCCGCCTTATATTGCGCACTCCGGCAAACAGATCCATCTCTCTTTTGAAAACTCCTAATCGCGTTGCCATCTTTCTTATTTGTCGTTTTCTTTGCCATAATTCGTATTATTTTGTTTCCTTAGAGGTTGAAAAAGGATTTCCCAATGCCCTCCAAAACTTGGCCCAACTCGTTTGATAACATTCCCTGCTTTCAAACGCTCTAGTGCTATCCTCATCGCTTTTTCCGAGACTTCGCATTGCTTCGCCAATGCAGAAATACTGATGGGTTTTCTGCTATAAGAAAAATATCTTGTTATGCCCCTGTTTCGCCCCAGTTATGCCCTAACTGGTCGTTTTCTGGTCGAACGACCAGTTTTATACTTCTTTTCTATATCCATGCCCAATCGCCTACCAACATTCTTAACTCCTCATCAATATTATTTTTGGTAATTTCTTCAGGATTTAAATGAGCGTTATCATTGCTGTCCTGTAAAAAGCATGGGCAGCAATGATTTACCAATAATATTCTAATTTGTAAATCAAACGCAATCTTTCCATCTTACATCCAGCACTCCGGCAAACATAGCAATCTCTCTCTTGGAAATCCCCAATCGTGTTGCTAGCTCTCGCCATCCTTTTACAGCTTCAATCACCTCCAAAATAGTCTTTTCTGCTGTATTATGGTTTAGCATATAGTTTTCGCATGCATCCAGCAAAATACCCAGTTCTGCCTTATTGGAAGTTGATGAAATAAGCAGACTCTGATACTCATTCAAAGTAGGATTCGTATCGTACGCAGGAGATAGAGTCCAGCCTTTTGCAGTCAAAAGAAAACCATGATTGCGAAAATGGTCATCGCTATTGCCAATGCAGATATTGAAAGCCACACGGCGATAGAGTTCCTGCAGATTCCTTTCTACATTCGTGCAGTTCTGGATTATGAAATCGACTATATCCAGATAACCATGTCCTGTAGTTGCATTGTCACCATCATTAAGCCCCAATAAAGTCATTGCAGAAGCAAAGTGAATTCGTTTTCCCTCTAGGGTTCTGTCGAAGCGTTGAGAAAGTAATGTGTGATATTTCTCTCCTGTTGCCAGCACTTTGGTCTTTGCTGCATTTATACCGGCTTTTGCAGCAAGAAAATGGCTGAAATGCTCCCAAAGTCCTGCATCGTAATCATCTTTGCGAGAAGGGAACTTGGCTATATAAAGCGTTTTATCCGTGTCTATCACACTGGCTTTAGGTCTTGCACCTCCCAATGAAGAACCGGCCTGCACGAGTTGGGCAACCCATTTCCTGTCAGGCAAGACATTCCCCTCTTCGCTTTTCTCAATTTCCGCACTGGCCGCAATCAACTCTCGAATATCCGTCAGAGGGGGATTTTCAACGACTCACTTACATTTATAAATTCTCCGTCTTTTGACTCCTTGAAATGGGAAGCACCCATTCGGGAAAAGTCATCAATACCAGTCAAAAAGTCGAAAGAAGACAGTCTCCGTACCGGTCGCCTCTCTTCCATCGCAGCAATCTGTTCACGTCGCAACAGCAGCGTTCGTCCCCAACGATCCGGCAAAGCATCCGAGAAACATCCGAATATATCTTTCTCTGGTTGCGTGTACTGCTGCCCTGGATAATTATTGAGGTCATCACTCAGGAAGAAATCTCCGTGTTTCTTCAACCACTCATCACTGAAAATAAAACAATAACTATCCGGGCCACGAAGAGATTCATAACCTAATTCGCCAACGAGTTCTGTTTCCTTGAGCCAATCAAAATCGGCATATACATATAGTGTCTTCATCGTTTACTCCTTTTTTGAAGCACGTTCCCTCGTCTTCAGACTCAAATCCTGCAAGGCTTTTCCCAATTTGTCTTCTTTGGCCAGCCACAGAATATCATCATCAAGCTGTAAAGCATACAGCACACGCAAATAGATTCCGATTGCTACTGTCGGTGCGCCTTTCTCTATTCGAGACACGGTCAATGGAGAACAGGTGGCACGTTCCGCCACCTGAGCCACACTCAGATTCCTGCGCAAGCGAGCCAGTTTAATTTGCTCTCCCACAACCGACATTTTCTGCTCCAACTTTCGGGGCAATTTAGTCCCCATTGTATTTTTCGTCATGTCAACTCATCATATAATATGCAAAGATATTACTTTTTATCTATTTAATGATATATTACGGATAAAGAATCACGAGATTAAACACATAATAAAAACTGAACCTATGCAATTAATGCACAGATTCAGTTCCTTATCATTTAACTCATTCCATTGATTCCCGAATAATCCGCCGAGTTTCTTTCTTATACTCCTTGCGATCATATTCGAATCCCCTGCACATCCAACAGCTACACGGGGTACCTGTAGTTTTGTAAACTTGCGCCCATTTATCTTTTGCCAACTCAAACCAATGAGGATGTTCATAATAGCTTCCATCCTCACGAATGATGCAATGACCATAAGCGGCATAAAGAATCATACGAGCCTTAAACACACGAGCCATTTGTTGGCGTTTCCAAAATTTGTTTCTTTTGTCCATCGTCTCTTTCTATTAAAGTTAGGATGAACAATAATGTTATTTGGGTGAGATTTAATATATACATAGCATTGTGTATTTTTACAGTTTTATAATCTTTGCGCAAGCCTCGCAAGTCGTTCTTTCAACAATTCGCCATACTTTTCTTTTAATTCAACACTTAGGAAAGAGTTTTGAATGACAGTCTCAAACTTGGGCAATAGTTTGATGTACTTATTTATCAATCGTTCTACAATTACATTCTCTATACCCAGCGTGGCTGCTGACCTAATAAAATCCTCTCTTTGAAGTTTTTTCTTCCGACCATTCAAGGTTAAAGCCAACTCTTCGTCATCCTTTGGATTGATGATAGCCGCATTTAGCAAATCGTAAGCAGGGGTTAAACGTATCTTATCCGCCACCTCATACAAAGAGAAGTTTTTCAAGTGCATATCGTTATTCCCTGTCAGCCAAGAGAACAAGACCAACTCGAAGAAATTGGTAACATCCATTTTAGGTAAAGACGAGTATTTCAAAACAGCCTTGCCGATACGTTCATAACTACTTTTGTATTTATGCTCCGTTTGTCTTTCAGTCAGTTGGCACATATCTTCCATCGCAATCTTCTCTCCGGCAGAAGTCCTGTCAATCCGACGGGTAAGGTAGCATAGCGTATTATCTGCCATCCGCATCAGCGTATGAGGAACTACCTCAATACGTGCCACCTCTGCAAGGTGCATGGTTAAATCCTCGACTTCAGGCATCATTTCATATCGCGAAGTCTGTGGTTTACAAATATAACCGCCCCATAGCCCTACAATAGTCAATCGTTTGCTGCCCTCACACTCCTTCAAATGCAAGGATAATTTCGGCTGAACACCGGTTAAAGAGGTTTGGTCTTGAATGATTTGCAGAGCAAGTTGATCAAGTTGTTCTGTCGTATAATCAAGAACAGGTAATATTGCTGTTCCGAAGAACTTCTTTATGCAAGCCGTGTGCATATCCTTCTCCCCTTTTAAAAGCGGACGATAACAATATAAGCAATTACACATGGCTTCCCTCCTTTTCTTCCAAAGGGATTACGCTTACTGCTCCGATACAATCCTTGCAGCATGTCAGCAACAACGACATCCGATCAAGAATACTGATGTCTGTATTCCGCAATGCAACATCTAACAACCATCCTTCAGGAATCAAACCATCGAAAAACGGGAACAGCACAGGACTTGTATACGCTTCCTCCTGTAAAGGCAATGTCAGACTAACAGCCTTTGCCTTTTCAAGAGAGAGGTATTCCGGTAAATAGCGGAATTCATATCCGGCATCGTTTTCTGTCAGAATACCAGCCAATTGGTCTTTGTAAAATATATGGGCTTGTTTCATTGATTATCAGTTTTAGAAGTGGCAACCATTTCATAATTGAAGAAATCAAGGAGCTGATTCACCTTATCGAGACGTAACGTTTCCTTTCCTTGCTCAAGGTTTCGCACAAAACGCAATCCCACTCCCGACTTCAACGAGAGTTCTTCTTGCGTCAGATTATATTGCTTTCGCAACATTTTGACCGTAGTAGAAAGATTATTCATAACATCATGTTTTAAAATTTTACAATAAAGGCTGCGCCTCGGAATAAATCAAACAAGTTTGATTCTTCACTCGGTTTGCACTTTATTTATACCTTTTCGGGTACAAAGATAATATAAGTATCCAATATTATATCAGTATGGGTATAATTCGTTATTCCATCACAGCAATTATATCAGATAGGGTATGATTCAATGAGGATTGAGACATTAATATTAAGGCTAAAAACAAGTACAATGCATATGGTTTCACACTTTTTCAAGCGAATAAATCAGATTTGTTACACTTTTCCCAACGAATCACCTCCATTACACAACATTGTTTCAAGCGAATCACGCAACTTTATCTCCGTATTCATATAACCTAATAGAGGAAAGAAAAGAGATAGCTTTCCAAGCAAAATACTTTTATTTTATCCTATAAAGTTCTCCTTTATCGTTGAGTTTAAAATTAAATTCTCTAACTGGTGGTATTCCTTCAGCGGTATTAGCGAATATTTTTAACAATGGTTCTTTTGAATCTGAAGCTAAAGTCGCAATATAAAAATCTTTTATATGAGGCTCATTTTTTATGCTTTCCAAAGCCTCTATAAACTTATCTTTATACAATAAGATTTCTTCTTCACTAACACAACTATTCCGAAGTAATTTATCCACGTCATAATCAATGCAATTTACAATATATTTGTCCGCATTCGCATATTTATCTTCAATTTTTAATGGAACAAACTTGTATGTTTTGTCAATCAATTCCATTTTATAATATGACAGTCCTCTACCTTTCATAGTATCCATTATGTGGTCAATCTGTTCTTTTTGCATTCTATATCCAAAATAAATCCCAGTAATTGCCCTATAATCAATATCAAACAAACCTTTTCCTTCAACAATTAAACGATGCTCTTCCTCATGCTTCCACGAAAGCGATTTTGTCCCCAGAAAAGTCTTTAAAGTCTGAATAATGTCTTTACTATGAAGTATAGTTAAATCCGCGATAGGGACATTTCGAGAATAATCAACATCAAAATCAAAAATAGCTTGAAAATTCTCATTGTAATTTAGAGACTCTTTGAGTATATCAATGTCATATTCTATGGCGAATCCTGTATACCCACCACCATAATAAGCCCACAATAATTCATTAGTCACATTGTTACTTAGGGAATAAATCCCTATTTGGGCAAATTTTTCGAGCAATTCTTGATACTGCTTTTTAACATCTCCAGAAAACTGCTTAAACGCTTCAATCAATGAAATTATTTTATAGTCATTACAAAAGCCTTCTGTTGGATCATTTAATTCACTTTTTGTCGGAAGATAGATTTGATTATTTGCAAGAGTGTTTACATCTCTATCAAATATTGATTTCCCATCTTTATCAAAGACTCCTATGCCACCTCTGTATTTATAACAATTTCTCATATTTATATTTCCAATTTTCGAATAATATCGACCTCATTTTAATACCTACAATCAAACAAAATACGCTCCTATATATTTCTCCATTTTTTCAAAGACTTCAATCACTTCTTTCTCATTCAATCCAACTTTTACAGCCACTGCAAATAAATCCTCCTTTGTTGGTTCGATACTATCGTTAATTGAAGTAGTATGGAATCCATTGATACCATCACTTGGCAAAAGGTCGTATGCAGGAGCAAAATGCCAATCGCCATCACGATAGATAAAAGCAAAATTCTTTGCGTGGTCATCTTTGTTATCAATCAAGTAGTTGAATACCATAAGACGATACACTTTCCACATTTCCGCCACGCTATGTGTCAGAGTTGCGCATACTTGAAATATGTGAGTGTAGTCTATGCTTGGCAAACGATAGTCTGCCCCGATAAGTCCGGCAATGCTTACAACGTGTAATTTACCGTTTGAGGTACGGTCAAAACGCTCTACTCCGAAATATTTTTCCTCAAACAGTCGTGTTTCTGGCATTTCAATTCCGCATTTCTTTGCAAGAAGCGAATAATTGTACTCATCAACACCGATACGTTTTGAATCTCTCTTCGCACGAAACTTTACCAACCATTCTTTATCTTCAAAGCGAGTGAAAATTTTCGGTCTGGCACCACCTGGAGAACCACCTCTATATTGAAATTCCTCGATTCCCTCACCAGTGTAATCTTCACTATCAAGAATCTGTTCAGCGTTCAATGCCAACTTCTCGAAATCCGTATACTCTTGTTTCGATACAACACTCTTGTCAGGACGAAACTCCAACGCACCACGACCTGTCGAACCAACTAACGCCAGACGTTCAAGCAATGATAATGTACGTGGATTGATTCCCTTCTGCTGCAAATACCTATCAAGGATCAGCAGCCCCCAACCATCTGGTAGACAATCGTCAAAAGCACCGAATCCTCCCTCGAATGGACGGGGTCTTGCAACAAAGACCCCGCTGCGCAATGGTAATTCAAATGGAGATATGGAGAAGCCTGTATTGAGCCATTCAGCCGAATACTCAAATGCACATAATCCCTCTTTGGTCAAAGCCAAACGACCGACCACACGACTATCGTAAATAACTTCTATCTGTTTTATATTATTCATATTACTATAATATTAACACATTATTATTTATATACTCTATAAAATTGGAGGGGATTAATCCCATGCGATTGTTAGCTGGTACGTTTCAGGTTGTGCTTCCAAAGATTTCTTTCCATCTTTTGAACTAAAAGGAGATTCAATAATTGATACTTTCCCATCATGATATATCGCAAGATCATAATTTTCACGATTATCCAAAGCAAATTGATACTCCAAACAAGACATCAAAAAGGTAGTTCCATTTTTAACTTCAAGATACCTCATGTCTGTTTTCGAAGTCCCTTTCTTTCTATATGTTATATCGTAATGTAAATTATCATCACCACTTTCTTTATTAAGTATTTTCGAACAACCATAAACATCCTCATATTGTTCAGAAGATTTCATTGCCTCAAATGTTTTTATTTCAGCATTCTTTCCTGCCTGATATTTTGACCTGTCAGACTTATATCCATTTTGAAATTTACCCTTATTAGTATTCTTCATATCGGACTTTAAATCACGCAACACACTATGGCATCTGGCAATCTCTATCACAACCTTATTTGTGTCATCATCTAGACCTCCTTTCTTGCGAAGAATTGAATCCGTATCATCATATTTTTTCATTTGTAATCTAAACAAATCTTCCAATCCTTTGAATTTCGCAATAAGGGCATCTATTTGATTAAGACTTCCTTCTGACATATGAAATTCATCAAGAATCTTTTCATATTCTGGCAAAATTGCAGTAGGGATATCGGTCACCTCATCATCGCAATCATCAAGAGAAAAATTAAACTTTCTTTGAACCAGTTCATACATAATCTTTTCAAGATCATCATTACCAATCAGTTCCTGTTTTATTTCGTTTACTTTACCTTCAAAAAACGGCTCATTGAAAGACAGGCATTTATCCCGATAATCTTCTATATAAGATAATGCATCTTGCCTATTCCAAGATATCATATTTGAAGTCTTATTATATAAATAGTTTTTATATTTCCCAAAACATTTTTTCTGTACTGCCATAAAAAATTCCTGATAAAAATCTTTAAGGCCATCATCTCCTAATATTGAGCAATCGTCCACTTTCATACTAAGTAGCAGCTTGTACTTTTCATAGGGACCAAGAACTTCAATGCCTGTATACGTTTCCGGTAAATCAAGGTGTGGATATATACCACAGATGAATTCTCTTGCATCGGTAATATGCTCTGCCAATTGCGATAAGTCAATTTTTATGCTTTGAGAATCAGAATATGACTTCCAGAAAGCTTGCTCATATTCACTAAGTCCTAAGCTTTTAAGTGTCAAACTCCAGACTTCCGGTGCGATGTCCTTTTTAATGATGTACTCTATATAATGAATGTCGTGAGTAATAATATTTCTAAAATAGTTAGCCATAGCATTGCTTGTCACCTTTAAAGCCATGCAAACGGCCTCATTAAGATTCTCGCAAAACACAGGGTCGAAAATAGCATTGGTACAATTATGATGAGATGAACATATATGAAAGTGCATTCCACTATTCTCAAAAGAAGTCAAGATATCGCCTTCTTTCATACAATGCAACTCTTTGTTGAACTTATATTGTGCGGAAGTATAAATGTACAGATTATTGCACAGACCTTTCAATGCACTTACCGACTGACGAATAAGCCCCAAATTCTTTATGTCATCACCAATTCTAAACGCAAGGAAATACTTGATTCTATCTGAAAGATATTTTTTCATCTCTTTCAAAAGACCGTCATTATTGACTTGATTGCTGAATGATATATCTACATTCTTAGCCAATTTTACGCCAAATATCTTTGAAACAGAATCCTCTCCCACACGATTGCCAATTTCCAGTTTTGGAAGTGTTGCCAGTATAGCTTGTGGAAGCTGATCATTATCCCAATAATAAACTTCTCCAACTGGCTTCCACTCCAGCCGTCCTTTTTCTCTTGCCCATACATGCGTAAGGCACTTCTCTCTAATTTTATAAAACACCGATTCATCTTCATTTTTATTCCTAATAGCCTCCCTTAATTCTTTATATCGTTTCTGAACACCAGAAGAATCTACCTTTTGAGATAAAAGTTCATATAATTGTTCCGTGGAAAAGCTACCAATGTTTGTCTGTGCTCCCAATGTGACAAGAAGTGGATTAATTTGGGTTATTCTGTCAATAGACAGTTCTTTTTCCAAGTAATTGTAATCTATGCCACATCCAAAATTTGTGGATTGAATCACAGAATACTGGAGTGGCAAGAATTGAGCAGAGGATTTTAACGAATATGCAGAGAAACTACAACGAACAGTTTCCGATTTTTTGGAACGGAAAAAGAGGCTGATACTCTTGTCCATTATATCTGACAATACCCTTTCATCTTTCAAAATGAGTCCAAGTGCTTCAGACAAACTAAACATTGATAGATATTCGGCATCCGGCACATAAGAATAATTGTATTCTTTCGATGTTTTGTTATATTGGTCAAAATTATCACAGTAGTAATTACCTATCTGAGATTTATTATTATCGTTTCTTACGTCATTCAAATATTCCTGATTTCTACCAAAATAAACGTGGCGAGACGGAACTCGTTGTGATACACCAAGAATTTTATATAAGAAGTGTGATGCTTCTTCTTCTGTTTTAGCACTTAAAATATCTTTCCATTCAGACAAAGAATATAACAACAACCATTTGCCATCTATTTTTTCAAACAACTCACGAGAGAATGTTGGTTCGTCAAGGAGTAAAGAACAAGAATTCGTCCGTTCTCCTAAGCGATTTAGCAAATGTAAATCCGAAGTGAAAGCCGTTGCGTCCTTTGTCGGATTATCAAATTCCCACTTCATCACTTCACACATGCCTTCACAATCCATATCTTTAGCAGACCATAACTCTATTTTTTTACGAATAGCGGAATGATCCCCATTTATTACCGAAGTTACTTTTTGTAACCTTTCCGTCACTTGACGAATCTGTAAGTTCCATTTTTCCTGAAGTAGATTGATAAGTTTAGAATCAACGGACTTAATAGATAAGCATTTGGGCAGGATAGTATTTCCCGACATACTAAGCACATATGCTGGATTGTCTTTATCTCCATCTATAATCTCACCATTTGCATCGATAAGAATACTCATATTTTTGCTATTAGAACCACAATCCACAATAGCATCAATAAAGTCAACTCTATCTTCAAGAAGTAGTTTTTTGTTTGCTATGACTTGTATATCATCAACAATGCCGTCCAACCAAACATTAATCTTCTCTAAAACATAATCGGACAAATATCTACTAGACGAAAATATACCCTGATCAATAGGAAGCAGATGATTCTTCAACGAAGTTTCTTGATATATTTCCGGCTTTGCCCCTAAAAGCCAACTGGCTAATTTATCACCAAGCCTAATCGTGGAATCAATAGAAGAAAATGTTGAGTTTATCCGAGGTAGAATCTCTGCACTTCCCAGATTCGATTTGATTGATTCAGCTAATGTAGATAACATCGCTGTACTTATATCGGCACATGCAAAATTCAAAATACTAAAAGGACCCCAGTTATTACCTTTCAGTAAATTATGATTGACCAAATTCTCGGATAACTTCACAGCAACTTCTCCAAGTTTCTTTAATACAGTTTTATTTTGTTCCGAATTGACCAAATGATTTCTGGAGGCGTTTAATTCAAATGTGCCATGATAAATCGCAGGAACAGTTAATCGAACTTGAGTCGGAAAATATGAATACATATAATGCTCATTATTAAAATCTGCCATTGGATAAGCCACTCCTACCTCGAATGATCTATCATCGGACTGATATTTGCTTACTGCAAAACATATATTGTTACCATTATCACTGATTGTAATCTTCTCAAGACCTTCATCAATAACCTCTGCTCTGTTTCTTTTAATAACTCGTTTTTTACCCTTGTTGTCAATATCAATACGTTCAATACTCCTTAGAAACAATAAAACCGAGCAAGGAAGAGAAGACAATTTAGAATCAATATCAGAAACTACAGATTGGTCTTTACAAAGAATCTCTACATCAGTAGTACAAGTTCCATTGATGTCAAAACAATCTTGTTTTGTGATGTTGTCACAATTTATTTCGGGAATGGACAATATTGGTAATGGCAAATTATTGGGACGTTCTCTTTCAAAATCGTTTATATCCTTCTGTGTTAGTGCTCCATCCTTAAGTCCTCTATCTTTTATCATTTTCCACTCTCGTTTGGCTATATCTTCACTAAATGAACATTGAACTCCATTGGAATGAATAATTATCTTGTCACTCCAATTAAGTAAAGAACGAAAACCAAGCCCCTTATTTCCAATAGGTCGTACAGCCGCATTCTGGTACGACTCTTTTGTTTTTGTTGAAAGGAATGAGCGCATTATTGATAACAGACCTCCTTCAGTAAAAGGCCTGTTTCCCCAGTTCTTTATATGAAAATGATTGTCATCGGTTAAAACCAATTCGACTTTAGGAGAACCTTCATCATCCGCATTCTGAATCATTTCATACAATTCACGCCCAGAATATTCCTGTTGCATATCCAGTTCAATCTTTTTGTCTTGACGAATGCGTGAACTATTAAATGACAATTGAGAAAGATATTCTCTTTTATTAATCATTAGACAATCACTTTCTTTGGTTATAAAATTCCTATTCATTCTTCTTCCCTCTTTTACGTGTAACACTTTGCTCATTCAATACATCATCAAGAGTCTGATACTGCTTTTGCGCAAAAAGAGCATCAAAGTCAGTAAGTGCATTCAAGGCGAATCCGACTTGAAGCAAACCTTTCAAAGAAATTTCCCCAGTCTGCTCAAATCTGCGATAAGTGGCGAACTTGACTCCTGCCCTTGCTGCCAATCCTTCTTGAGTTAAGTCCAATTCAAGCCTCCGAGCCTTGACTCTTGCTGCAATCTGCAAAGCAATATCACTAGGATTTGAAATAGTAAAAGCTACTATATTATTCATAGTTGTCATATTTACCAATCAACAAACAAAATATTATTCAATACAAAAATACGATTTATTCTTGAACATACCGCCAAATTCAGAGTTTATTTGTTCTTCAAAATGAAAACCACCTTTACTTTATCCTCGTATTGATATATACGTGTATTAAAGTAAAGCTAACAGAGGGAGAAAAAAGATGGCTTCGCCAAAACCAAACCGAATCAGACCTACAGACTCTTTTGGCTGCGAAAGAATCTCAGAAACCGAACTAAAAAGCAAAGCAATATTCGCCCTTGCCAAGCTACAAAAACCAACCCCAAAATCCGTTGAAGAATCCGTGAATCTACCTTCCATTTTGCAGCCCGAATCGGCGAAATAATCACCGATATGCCTTATCTTTGCGAACTGGAGGTTTCGGAGCAAAAGAGAGCCATTTTCCTCTTTTTCCCTCCGTTTGAAGACAAACTAAGGTTAAAAGTGTTAAATCTTCGATTTTCGGCAAAAAAACAAGTAATTTTTTGACCCTTCTATCTTTTAAGCCATAAACTACTGATAATCAACTGGCATAATATGCTGCATCGGGAAATAAGGTAGTATTACAAACCATAAACATCTATCATATTTAATTAGTAAGGCGTTCATTTTGAGCGCCTTTTCTTTTTGCCATCTACCATATAATAATGGTTTCTAATGGTTTTTCATTCATTTTTTGTGTTGATTTTGTACCGCATGGGCTGATTTGGGTATTTTGCGATTTGCAAGGTAGTAGAGAGATTTCAATATGGTACAATATGGTACAATATGATACAACTATTTGCGTCCATAATTGGAGTAATAAATATAGTGTTTAACATAAAAAATGAATGTAAAATGGCAGCAAGCAAAATTAGAATTAAGAAAATCTGCGAATACTGCGGACAAGAATTTTATGCCTTGAAAACATCTACACGCTTTTGTTCAAAATCATGTAATGATAGGGCGTATAAAATGAAACAGAGAGTCAATACTGTTAAAAAGGCAGAATCAGAAAATCTAACAGTATCTCAAGAACGTACCTTTAGTGTGATCAATCAAAAAGAATATTCAATAAAAGAAGTTGGAATACTTCTAGGTATCACATCAAGAGCAGTATATAATTATATTTATAGTGGACAACTGAAGGCAATAAAATTGAGTACAAGACTTACCATTGTACATAAGTCTGACATAGACTCAATGATGAGTTCTACCCCTTATGTAAAACGAAACAGAATTTCTCACACTCCTATTACTGATTTTTATACTACCGCTGAAGTTGCAAGTAAATATGGAGTAAACGAATCGTGGATATTTAAAGTAACGTGAGTTCGAAATAAGAATAAATATATTTCACTTATAATTAGAAACATAGCGATAAAAGTATTAAATTTATAG
>ENA-OQIH01000049-OQIH01000049.1-human-gut-metagenome-genome-assembly--contig:-NODE-49-length-113339-cov-40.765508_pt1 | contig 113339 bp, 104 predicted proteins | sample MGYA00242575_ERZ504740 | MGnify/ENA primary metagenome ERZ504740 (study PRJEB26092, sample SAMD00036192) | human gut metagenome | host: Homo sapiens | study: EMG produced TPA metagenomics assembly...
TTTGCGAAGGGGCTGAAGGATTTGAAGGAAAAAACAAGGGAAACTCAGGGAGAGGTACTTTTCAGCCCACCAGCCATACCAGCATGGGCAAGTAATCCTTTAAGGAAACACGAAGCAGCTTCAATGCCTGCTGGATGCGGTAAGCCACCGTCTGTGGCGACACATCCAGCACTTCAGCAATTTCTTTATAACTCAGTTCCTTAAAGCGATGCATCACAAAGGCTTCCCGATAACTGTCGGGAAGAGCAGCCATCGCCTCCTTTATTTTCCGGTCCAATTCCTCAAAACGACCATAGTCCACTTCACACAATGCCGCCTGTGTCCGCTCATAAAAGGCAGCTTCCGCCTTGGTTTTCACCTGTTCCCGCGTCAAGTGGTTCAAGACCCTCCGATAAGTCATTTTGAACAAATACTGATTCAATGAAGACTCGATTATCAAATCCCCACGATTCTCCCACAGCCATAACATCACCTCCTGAACAATCTCTTCGGCATCTTCCAGCGACACCAAGCGGTGAGCATAGGCACACAGCATAGGATAGTACCTTCTGAATAAATGGTCAAAAGAATTACCATCCCCCTGTCGGAGAGCATTAAACAAAGACAAGTCTTCCACGGTATGATTCATAGTATAATAACTGTTTTCCTTGTGTACAAAGATAGTTGTTTTTATCGGAAAAAACTTTTTTTTAAAAAAAAGCATTTTTCGTTTAGATACCTTTCATTCTCGCTTGTCTTAATAATATAAAGGAAAACATTAAAGTATAATTCATGGAAAACCATACCGATATAGAAACTTTGTTGACCAAGTATTTCGAAGGAAACACCACTCCGCCGGAGAACGAACAGATAGAAGCCTGGCTGAATGCCGATGAGGAGCATTTGCGCATAGCCAAGCAGCTGAATACGCTCTATCTGGCTGTAGACACACAGCACATCACAAAGAAGATAGATACGGAAAAAGCATTAGACAAGGTAAAAAGCAGAACAAAAGTTAGAAACCTGTCCTGGTGGGGATGGACACAACGCATTGCGGCCATCCTGTCCGTTCCCCTCCTGATAGGTGTATTGGCTCTGTATCCGGACAGACAGCAGCCGGTAGTCACCGCTCAGATGGTGGAAATAAAAACCAATGCAGGCATGACTACCTCCGTCCTGTTACCGGACAGCACGGTAGTTCACCTCAATTCGGAATCCTCCCTCCGCTATCCCACCTTTTTTGCCGGCGATGTACGCCAAGTGGAATTAAACGGTGAAGCTTATTTCGATGTGACCCAACACCCCCGGAAACGATTCATCGTTTCCACCCCTCACCATTCGCAGGTGGAAGTGTACGGAACAAGTTTTAATGTGGAAGCATACGGTAATGAAACTCCCATTTCCACCACGCTTATCGAAGGCAGCGTAGGGTTTATTTATAAGAATAGCAAAGGAAAATTTCAAAAGAGTATGCTCTCCCCCAGACAGAAGCTGGTTTATTCTCCACAAACCGGAGATATCAAGTGCTACGCTACCTCGGGCGAATCGGAGATTTCATGGAAAGACGGCAAGCTTATCTTTAATGACACTCCGCTGGATGAAGTGCTGCACATGCTTGGAAAGCGGTTCAATGTGGAATTCGTATTGTCCAACAAGGGGCTGAAAGGCTGTTCGTTCACAGGAACATTCACCCATCAGCGTCTGGAGCGTATTATGGAATATTTCCGGATTTCTTCCCACATACGCTGGCGTTACATTGACAGTGCAGATATAAAGACGGAAAAGCTGAAAATAGAAGTGTACTAATATACGTTTAACCCTTAATTTAAATACTAGAAAAATGAACAGACAACAGGCTCCCTAAACAAAAACATACGGGAGGATATTGGCGTATCACCCCATATGAAAAAATCATCTTTCCATGCTTGTTTGGCGACAAGCAAAGACAACATTTTATTCACTTTATCTCAATTACAAAATTATGAAAATTTATTTTAGCGTCCAATTATTATGGATGATAAAGTCGTGTAGGTTAATCTTAAATAAAACTCCATTACCTATGAAACTGAGTGTACTCTTTTTAATCTGTTCGCTAAGTATGACTTATGCGGCAGAGTCGTATGCGCAAAAGACCATGATCAGTCTTGAAGTGCGTAATGAAACAGTTGGCACTGTGTTGGAAAAGCTGAAAAAAGAATCGGGGTTTGATTTCTTCTTCAACAATAAACACGTAGATCTGAAACGTATTGTATCAGTTTCGGCAAACAACAATAATATCTTCAAGATATTGGATCAGATTTTCGCAGGAACGAATGTGAAGTATTCGGTGCTTGAAAAGAAAATCATTCTTTCTACTGAGATTGTGCAAGGAATACAGCAAGAACAAAATAAGGTGACAGGTATTGTGAAAGATAATGCGGGTATTCCCATCGTCGGTGCAACGATTATGGAAAAAGGAAGTACAAACGGCACAGTTTCTGATCTTGACGGAAACTTTAGTCTTCAAATGAACAGTCAAGGAACAATACTCATTTCTTACATCGGTTATATTACACAAGAAATTAAAGTCGATAAAAATGATAAGCTTATTATAACATTAGAAGAAGATACAGAAACATTGGACGAAGTAGTGGTGGTAGGCTATGGTGCCATACAAAAACGTTCGGTATCCACCGCCATCTCAACTGTAAAGGGAGGAAAAATCTCAGAGATGCCGACATCAAATATATCACAAAGCCTTGTGGGTATGTCGTCAGGTATCACCTTACAACAAATCAGTGGAGAGCCGGGAGCCGCTCCGGCAATCCGGGTCCGAGGAGCAGGCTCCATCAATAGCGGAAATGACCCCTTATTTGTAATCGACGGTTACCCCACAACAGACGCAGAACTTTTTAATAATATCAACCCTGCAGACATTGCTGACATTCAAATACTAAAAGATGCAGCCTCCTCTGCCATTTATGGTTCCAAAGCAGGAAACGGTGTAATTATTGTCACTACTAAACAAGGACAAACAGGAAAACCTAAAGTTAGTTTTTCCACACAAGTAGGATGGAGTGAAGCCCAAAATTATGTGGACGTACTAGAAGCTGATGATTATATGGACATGATCATTGAAGCACGTACAAACAACGGAAGTATTCAAAATTTTCCCAAGTTGATTCAGATGAGAGAGAGTGGGAATTACGAAAACACGAACTGGCAAGATGCCATATTCCGTAATGCACTGAATTATAGAGGAACAGCAACCATTACAGGAGGTACAGAAGTTTTAAAATACAACTTCTCTGCCAACTATCAAAACGAGGATGGCATCCTGTTAAACTCTTTTTACAAAAGAGTCGGAATCAAAGGAGGATTTGAAGCAAATTTATCAAAGAAAATAAAACTAGGAGTCAATTTCAGTACAACCTATAGCAAAAGACGCCTCCAACAACCAACCGGTGGAAATACTGAAGACGTAACAGGCGTAATTGCCCAGGCATTGTCTATGCCACCTATACTTCCTGTTTACCAGAATAACGGAGATTATACTCAAATAGCTCAACATTATGCAGACTTAGGACTTAATAACCAACTTCGCAATCCTGTTTCGAATTTACTAGAAAATCGAAATGACAAATGGTCTATCCGCACAATGTCCAATGCCTATTTTGAAGTAAAACCCATTAAAGGACTGACATTACGCACATCGGTAAACTTTACGACTAATGCAGCAAAACAAGATTATTACCAATCTGCCTTTTTACTAGGTAAAAGTTATACAGGTAACAAATCCACACCGGATTTGACTAGCATAGACGGTTACCGTCTGTCTGGATTTGGTTATAATGCCTATTGGTCCACTACAGCAACTTATGATGTTACATTTAATGAAAAACATCATTTGAACACCATGATCGGATATGACTTCGAATACAATAGTGATTTTGAAGTACAACAAGACGATCGGACTGATTCTGATAATCCCATTGCCTATAACAATACATCTATTACCAACGTAAATGGAGCGAAACTGTGGACAGGTTCTTCCGAATACTCCAACTATGTATTTGACGCCATGTTTGCCCGTCTAGTGTATGATTATAATTATAAATATGTCCTTTCAGGTTCTGTCCGTCGCGACCGTTCCAGCAAATTCGGACCGGACAAACGCGCAGGATGGTTTTATTCGGGGTCATTGGCATGGAATATAACCGAAGAAGACTTTATGAAAGATATACACTGGCTCGACATCGCTAAATTACGTGCCAGTTATGGAATAACAGGTAATGATCAGATAGGAAATGATTATGCATGGATATCTACTATCAGTTCAGACCAAAATGTGGTGTTTGGTACAACAGCCATACCTACTTATTATCCTAGCGGTTATTCAAACCGACAATTAGGATGGGAGAAAAACAAACAAATGGACTTAGGGTTTGATATTGGCGTATTCAATGCCTTGAATATAGTAGTAGATCTCTACAAGAGGACTAGTGACATTGTGATGCCAGCCAATATTCCTAATTTCAATGGTATAGCAGGCAGCGTTTATATGAATGCCGGACAAATTGAAAATAAAGGTATAGAAATCCAAGTTTCCGCCACTCCGTTTAAAGGAGATTTTTCCTGGGAAACGACTCTTAGTTGGTCCAAAAACAATAATAAAATTCTTTCACTTGCCAACAATCAAAATCAACTTGCCAATGCAAGTGCAGGAACCAAATGGGGAAATGTAATGAGAAACTATGTAGGACGTCCGATGGGTGACATGTATATGCTAAAAGTTATAGGCACATTTAATACAGAAAAAGATTTAGCCCAATATGCTAAAAACGGAACTCAGGATATTGGAGATTTAATATTTGAAGATTATAATAAAGACGGCACTATTGACGTCAACGATTATCAATTGGTAGGGAACTATCAACCGGATTTTACCTTTGGATGGAATAATACTTTTATTTATAAAGATTTCGATTTGGCGGTCACTATTGACGGACAATGCGGAGGTAATGTAATTTATGCAGCCGCACGTGCTTTTTCTTTAAACCGATACGATGACAATGTACTAGCTGAATCCGGATTAGGACGCTGGAAGTCATCAACCGATCCCGGAAACGGAAGGTCACACAAAGCTGGGACAAATAACCTAGGCAGCAATATTGGCCCCTCCACAAGATATCTTTATGATGCAGACTTTCTACGTATCCGTAACGTATCCCTTGGATATACATTACCGAAAAAATTCTGTAAAATAATAGGCATAGAAAATATGCGCATCAGTGCTAATGTACAAAACCTATGGACTTTTGACAAATATCCAGGTTATTCCGTTGAAGCAAATTATGAAGGGAACTCCGCCACAAACAACGGGGTGGACTTTGGTGGATATCCCATCTCCCGCACATTTACTTTCGGTCTTAATTTTAACTTTTAACAACGATACAATATGAAAACTTTCAATAAATTAATTTCATTTGCGATCATTTCCATGACAAGCCTTACCTATACCGCTTGTAGTGACGGATTTTTTGACCGTTACCCTACCGATTCCATGCAAATGGAAACCTATCTGAAAAATGATGCAGAACTGCAAAACATACTTCTCAATGGTTATTATCACCTACAGGACATCACACTAAATGTGAATTATGTTAATAGTTTGGCTACAGATGAAGGATACGACTATAAAAAAAATAACTCCCTTGATCACATCAGTCTGAACGAAAGTACATGGGATGCGACTTTAGGAATCACTAGTGAAATATGGGAACATTGTTTCAATATGATAAACCGCTGCAACAATGTTCTTCAAAAACTAGATAATGCCTCGGAAACGAACAGAACACAATATGAAGGTGAAGCTAAGTTTCTCAGGGCGTATGCCTATTTCACGCTTGTAAGACTTTTTGGAGCAGTACCTATCACTACAGATCCAATAGATGATTACTCAACCCTTTATGATTATGGACGGAGCAGTGTGAACGAAGTCTACAGCTTGATAAAAGACGACTTGAAAACAGCCATAGCCAATCTGCCAAACTACTATTCCGCCAATAACATGCAAGGACGAGCGACAAAAATAGCAGCTTATACCATGCAAGCAGACGTTTTTATGACATTGCAGGATTTTAATTCAGCTAAAAATTCTTTAGAAAACATTCTGGATTATGCCAATCAAAATAAGGAAAAATTAGATTTAGAAAATGATGTCTTACAGATTTATGCTTCAGACAACCCAATGGGAAAAGAAATCATTTTTGCTGCTCAATACAACAACGGTGCAACAGTAGTGGCTAACCCACTTATGGGACGTTGCATACCAGCAGCTCGACCATCTACTCAGCCCGCTTACATTTATCCAGACGGAACCAGTTCTACCATCACTGTTTCACAAGGCACCAGTTGTCTGTTAATGACATGGGAACTTTACAATACATTCAAAGCCAACAGTAATGACCAACGCTTTCAAAAATTAATATACAATGGAATTTATACAGATGACATATCAGTAGCCAGCAACGAGGTAGACATCACAGAAGAAGGATACACTTACCTTCCTGTCACATTAAAATATTTCGACTTTGGTAATGAGGGTATGACAACTTGTGCTTGTGGTAACGACAATATCATTTATCGATATGCAGATGTATTGTTAATGTATGCCGAATGTTTAAACGAAACCGGCAATACCCCATCTGCCGCCAACTATCTAAATATGGTAAGGACTCGTGCCGGACTATCAAATACAACTGCTACAACACAAAAGGAAATGAGTATAGCCATCGAAAATGAAAGAATGTTGGAACTATGTTTTGAAGGACATAGATGGTATGACTTAATCCGTCGGGGAAGAATTACAGAAGTAATGGAAAAACATTTTAGCCACCGTACACAAGGACTCAACCCTACATTTCAGTCCAGTAATAATGGAATGAATGTAAGTAGTCCATCCGACATCACCGGCACACCTACAACATGGAAGTGGACGGGAACATCCGCTGCTGTTCTGTTTGGAATCCCTTACGACCAAATTCAGCTTTCAAACAATTGGGAGCAAAATGAGTTATATTAATCCTTTATCCATAAAATATGAAAAATAATATCTTAACCGGCAGTTTATATACTGCCGGTATCCTTCTACCCCAAATTACCTTTGCAGAGATTCAAAATGACAAAGTAAGTCCAGACAGACCGAACATCATCTTTATTTTAGCAGACGATATGGGATATGGAGATTTATCCTGTTACGGCAATCAATATGTAAAAACACCTAATATTGACCAACTAGCCGAAACCGGTACCCGGTTCAATCAATGTTATGCAGGAAGCGGTATTAGTTCACCATCCAGATGTGCATTGCTGACTGGTAAAAATACAGGAAATACCCGTATACGGGATAACATGTGTACAGCCGGAGGTATTGCCGGAATCAAAATAAATCCCAATGGTGATTCCACCATTGTCAGGAGAGCTAATCTATTACCACAAGATACAACCATTGCCACCATATTAAGCGCAGCGGGTTACCGAACTTGCTTAGTAAACAAATGGCATTTAGATGGCTACGATAAAGGAGCCTCTCCTAATCATCGCGGATTTGACGAATTTTATGGATGGACTATCTCTACGGTACACAGTAACTCTCCTTATTATTATCCCTATTATCGTTTCCACGGTGACTCACTCATCCACATCCCAGAAAATGCAAATGGAAAACATGGTATTCATAACAACGACTTGAGCACAAACGATGCCATCGCTTTTATAAAAAGGAATAAAGACAATCCTTTTTTTCTTTATTTAGCTTTTGACGCCCCTCATGAACCCTATAATATAGATCAAACAGCATGGTATGAAGGACAAGAAACATGGGAGCCTAATACCAAACGCTATGCTTCATTGATTACTCACATGGATGCTGCTATCGGACGTTTATTAAACGAACTAGAACAACTTAATTTACGAAAGAATACATTAATTATTTTTGCCTCAGACAATGGGGCCGCTATCCAAGCTCCTATTAAAATATTAAATTGCAATGCTGGATTCAAAGGTCGAAAAGGAACGCTTTACGAAGGTGGGATCCGAGTACCTTTCATTGTCAATCAACCAGGAATGGTACCTATACAAACACTAGACAATCTTATCTACTTTCCAGATATGATGCCCACATTAGCAGCATTGGCTAAAGGAACGAAGCATTTGCCAAAACAAATTAACGGTATAAACATCTTACCGCTTTTCTATGGAAAGCAAGTTGATACAGACAACCGCTTATTATATTGGGAATTTCCAGGGAAACAACGTGCAGCCAGAAAAGGAGATTGGAAGTGTGTAACCATCCATCCTAATCAACCTCTAGAATTGTATAACTTGAAAGAAGATCCAGAAGAGACAAATAATCTCGCAAAAAAATACCCTAGACGAGTAAAGGAGTTCGATGAAGAAATGCAAAGAATGCATATTCCTACCCCCAATTGGCCTCAACCAGGAGAACAATTCTGAAGTCTATATGTAGAACGAGGGCTAATGCAGTCCTCGTTCTACATATAACTACAAATAATTTTATTAGCAAAAGTATATACAAACATTTTTATACATCCATTTTTAAATAGAATTCTGTTGAACACTAAAAAAACTATTTTCACTGATAACAATGAGATTCTTATTAGCCAATATAAATGTTGACATAAGAGAAGCACAATACTTCCCCCCCCTCAAGATTAAAATCAAGTGAAAACCTTTAAGATAAAGCCTACTATGAGAACTTGACACCCATACTTTCAACAAAGAACAATAACACTTCACGCGTTTTTTTGTACGATAATACAGGATTTGAGACTAAAATCCATGTTAGAAATTATTTATAATTCAGATATTTGCACAACAAAAAGATAAAAGGACATGATGAAATATTTACCATTCTTGTTGTTCCTCTTATTGAAAGCAGGAACAGCTACAGCCCAAAACAATTTAGTAGTCAACGGTATTCCATGGTTTGATGACAAGGGAAATATTGTCAATGCACATGGTGCTTGTATTGTGGAAGAAAACGGAAGATATTATCTTTTCGGAGAATGGAAATCGGACAAAAGTAACGCTTTCCCCGGCTTCTCATGTTATTCTTCGGATGACCTTGTAAACTGGAAATTCGAGAACATTGTCCTTAGAGTCCAACCCGAAGGCATCCTCGGTCCCAACCGCGTAGGTGAGCGTGTAAAAGTGATGAAATGCCCTAAGACGGGCGAGTATATCATGCTGATGCATGCCGATGATATGGGATACAAGGACCCTTATATCGGTTTAGCCACCTGCAAAACGATTGCAGGTGACTATCAGTTGCAGGGACCGTTGCTCTATAAGGGACAACCGGTAAAACGCTGGGATATGGGAACTTTTCAGGACACCGATGGAAAAGGATATTTACTGATTCATCATGGTCCTGTTTATCGGTTAAGCGATGATTACCGTTCGATAGAGGCTGAAGTGGCCCACATTAAAGGCATGGGCGAATCACCGGCCATGTTCAAAAAGAACGGTGTCTATTTCATGCTTACCTCAAACCTGACCAGTTGGGAAAAAAATGATAACTTCTATTTCACGGCTCCCCAGATAGAAGGCCCTTGGACGAAACAAGGGCTGTTCTGCCCGGAAGGCAAGCTGACCTACAATTCGCAAAGTACATTTGTATTCCCGCTGAAATGCGGTAATGATACCATACCTATGTTTATGGGAGATCGTTGGTCTTATCCGCATCAGGCCTCAGCCGCCACATATGTATGGATGCCTTTACAAGTGGATGGAACAAAAATATCCATCCCTGAATATTGGCAGGCATGGGACATCAGGAAGCTAAAACCGGCGGACGCTCTGAACAAAGGGAAAAAGTTGTACGGAGCATGGAAGTCCAATCAAAAAGGAGACGTGTTGGAAATAGCGTTCAAAGGAACTCATGCTGCTATTGTTGGAGAAACAAACCCTCATGGCGGATATGCCAAAGTAAGTGTATTAAATGCCGAGAAAGATACTGTATATTCTTCATTGGTAGATTTCTACAGCAAGTATCCGGAAAAAGCAATTCGAATTATAACACCGAAAATGCCGAAGGCAAATTATACCTTACAGGTTGAGATAACAGGGGTACGACCGGTATGGACAGACAAAACAAAAACAATCTATGGAAGTGATGGCACTTTCGTAACGATAGACAATGTCTATCACTTTTGAGCTATTCCATATCTTATGCAAAAGGGCTGAGATATAGAATGAACCATGCAAAAGACAGAAGAAATGTAACACTGGAAAATTTGAAGTATAATAATTGCTAATATATTAATAACGATGAGAAATATTATAATAATGCGCAATTTCATATTTCTAAACAGAAAAATAAGAAGATTACTTTTACTGTTAGTTACTTTTTTTTGTGTGTTAGAATGATGGGAGAAACGATTATTCCGGATTCCATTTCCAATCCCATTTGCACGGGATTCCATCCAGATCCTTCTATCTGCCGGGTAGGAGAAGATTATTATTTAGTCACTTCATCATTCACATGGTTTCCCGGACTTCCCATTTATCATAGCCGTGACCTGACTAATTAACGGTATGACGGATAATGATGGCATCTGGGCACCCACTTTGCGTTATCATAATGGAACATTCTATCTTATTACCACAGCTCATGGCTGCGGTGGCAATTTCTACATGACAGCCAAGAATCCGGCCGGTCCCTAGTCGGATCCGGTGTGGCTGAAAGATGCTCCCGGCATTGACCCTTCTCTTTTTTTTGATGAGGACGGACGCTGTTATTATACAGGCAATCGCTGGGATTTTAAGAGCGCATGGCCTGCCCAGTGTGCCGTATGGATGCAGGAACTGGACCTCCAAAAAAGATGTCTGGTCGGAGAACGAAAAACATTGGCCTATGGTCATGCGGCTAATGCAAAGTACGCCGAAGGGCCTCATTTATACAAAATAGGGAACCACTATCTATTGTTGATGGCTGAAGGAGGATCGGATTATAACCATGCTGTTACCGCCCTCACTGCTAAATCCCTCTGGGGACCGTATGTACCTTGTACCGTCAATCCCGTATTGACACACCGCCATCTTGGCAAGGACTACCCTGTGCAGTCTCTCGGACATGCCGATCTGGTACAGACACCGACCGGAGATTAGTATGCTGTGTTTCTCGGTAAACGAATTGTGGAAGGAGGACTGGTGCCTTTAGGACGCGAAACCTTTCTTTGTGAGGTGAGTTTTCAAAACGGTGAACCTATCTTCAATCCCGGCATTGGTGTTATCGGAAACCGATTGAAACGTCCACTTTTACCATGGACGCCGGTGTCGAAGACAGATAAACAGAATGATTTTGAAAGTTCTGCTTTATCACCGGAATGGGCTACAATGCGTATCCCTGAGCAACCTTTCCATCATTTTGCCGATGGCAACTTGTTTTTGTCTCTCCGACCTGAGATCGCGGACAGTCTGGTATGTCCCTCCATGCTTCTGCACCGTGTACATTCTCATAATTTTTCTGCCATCACAACAATGAGTTTCTCCACCCGTCGGGCGAACGAATGGGCGGGCTTGGTTCTGTATCGTACAGCTAAAGGCTATTATTCATTACTGAAAGGAAAGAATGAAATCCGTTTGACAATCGATAAATAAAGCATCATACCAATGGTTTGAATATAAGGAAGAATAATTGTAAGTTTAATCCCCCTTTCCCATAATTTCCGATTTTTTTTATATCTAACACTAAAATCAACCGGAAGTTATGGGAATATGTCTGATAATTTATCAATATTAATTAAATCCGTTCCTTGCAACTATATTTAGAATACAGAAATTCGAATCGCACTTTTGCCCAGTTTGCATCCACTTATTCGTTTCTTTTTTGTACTTTAGCCTAAGCTTATCTTACATAAAGTGACAGATAAGTACAACGATAAATAATTGTTTATACCATGTATATACCACCATTTACCATATCAACCAACGCTATCAACTTGATTGCAGAAATATCTGCACAGATTGAGCGATACGCCATTCGTTTAGAGCAAAGCGATGGGCTGAGATTGCGACAAGCCAATCGAGTAAGAACAATCCATAGTTCATTGGCCATTGAAGGGAACATGCTGTCGGAAAACGAAGTGAAAGACATTATTGATGGTAAAACGGTTATGGCACCTTTGCGGCAGATTCAAGAGGTTAAAAACGCTATAAAGACCTATGAGCTTTACGAAAAATTAAATCCGTTTGATGTAAATGACCTGTTAAAGGCACACGGTACAATGATGATGGCACTGACCGACGATGCCGGCAAATTCCGCCGTGGTGGAGTCGGTGTTTTCTCAGAAGAAAGATTGGTACACATGGCTCCTCCTGCCGATCGCGTTCCTTTTTTGATAGATGATTTATTCGAGTGGCTCAAACAGGCCAAAGACCATTTACTCATTCGCAGTTGTGTGTTCCATTATGAATTTGAATTTATTCATCCATTCAGTGATGGTAATGGGCGTATGGGCCGTCTTTGGCAATCACTAATTTTAGGCAGACTGCATCCGCTTTTTGAATATCTGCCCGTAGAAAATATGGTCTATGCCAATCAAGAAGCTTATTATAATGCAATACAGCACAGCACTGCAACAGCTGATTCAGGACCTTTCATTGAATTTATGCTTCAAGAAATTTTAAACACCCTCAAGAGACATCAAGGCAGTCTTATATCTCAGCACAATGTGATGGAAGTTCGGGATAAAGTTCGGGATAAGTTCGGGATAAGTTCGGAACAAATCATTGAACAAATCCAGTGTAATCCGGCTGTCACCCTTGATGAAATCGCAGCTGCACTCTCCGTCACCCGTCGCTCGATTGAAAAGAAAATCAAGGAACTGCGTGATGCCGGTTACATAAGACGCGAAGGAAGCAATAAATCGGGACGTTGGATAGTGAATGATGAGGTCTAATGTCTGGATGCGACATTCATCAAGCCACAAAGATACTTGTTATCAGTCGCCCATCAAAAGCCAGGATTCATAAAACCATTGACTAAGTTTATCAAAAGAATTATATTCCTTTTAGCCTGTTTAAATTTTCATCAGCATTGTCATTCTGAAATGAAAACAAAAATTTAAACAGGCTTTAAAAACGATCATGTCACTTTCCGTGCACAGCCATATACGCCTTCACCTGTTCACTAATCTGTTTCATCCCTTTCACCGAAGGATGGCCGCTCATCTTATCAAGCCCTTTCAATTCGATGCAATCGATCTGATAATGTTTGCAAATCGTTCTGACTGATTCAGTTATCTCGTTTCCCAAACCATCATTCAACAAAAAATAAATCTCCACATTAGGATAGTAATCAATCATTGTATCCAGCATATAAGCCATGGCAGGGCGGAAAGAATACAAATCTTTTTTAGACCAATCCGCATACTTATACTCTCCTAAAGGAGATTTTGCCCAATAATCATTAGTCGCGCCAAAAATAAAAATAATATCAGGACAGCCCAATGCCTTCATCCGGGTGATGAAAGAACGGTCGCTATAATCCTCCGAACGGTAACCGGTATGGCAAATAGTAGCACCGGAAAACGAATTATTCACACAAAGACGGTAGTTGTTCTCCTTAATAAACTGATGCCACCAGGTATTACGTACAGAAACCATATCTGTCTTCCGTCCTTTAGGAGGCGTCTTCAGATACCATACAAAATTAGTATCGGGCTGAACATAGCCTTCGAAAGTGGAATAAGAATCCCCCAGAATAGAAACGGATTTCAAACCTTGAGCAATGCCCGGATGACAGAACAACGTGCAAAACAGCAGAGTTATAATATACTTTTTCATAGGTATTTGATTATTTCGCCTTCAAATATACAGCATATTTTGGTTTAACTCCTATAAAAACAACCTTTTTCTTCCCTTTACAGACAAACAAGAAGACATCGAACCGCTTTATAAAAATAAGAACAAATCCAATGGTTACAAATTCGATCTATAAACGTCATTACCTATAAGAGCCGCAAAATGAAGGCCATTTAACTTTTAAAAGACTAAGTATGACAAGAAACGCTTTTTGGGGACTGTGTATCGGGATATGTATGGCAAGCACACAAAGTGTCGCTCAAAAGATAGAAAATACAAATATCCAAACTGATAATCAAAAAAACTATACCCCATCCCATATCAATGAAATTACCAATGGGGAATCTTTATATACTGTCCGAAGCGACACAAGTCTTCATAACATCAGAACAATACAAGCAAACTCGAATCCGGAAGTATTGGATAAACTGACAGCAGAACTGAAACCGGCTATCCCCTATTTAAATGAAGTCGGTGCACAAGCCATGCCCCGGAATATCGTTCCGATCAAGAATCCCTATTTCAATATGCCTCAGCCGAAGCGTCCCGTTTTCCCCGATTTCATCGTCAATATGAAAGACAAAGGAATGACAGAAGATGCCCCTATTACGGATGTAGTGAACCGGACGATTGCCGAAGTCAGCAACCAAGGAGGAGGAACAGTCGTCATTCCTGAGGGAAAATGGAAATCGGCCCGTATTGTACTGAAAAGTAATGTTAATCTACATTTAGCCAAAGGAGCCGAAATAGAGTTTGCCGGTCGCGCGGAAGATTATCTGCCGGCGGTTTTCACACGCCATGAAGGGGTAGAAATAATGGGGCCGGCCGCCTTTATTTACGCCAATGGGGAAAACAACATCGCCATTACGGGAGAAGGAACCATCTACGGACCACCTATGGATGCTGAAATCAGAAAACGTCCTAACGGTGCTTCAGTGGTAGAAAAAGATGTTCCGTGGGACATGCCTATAGAACAACGTATCTATGACGGTATGGAAGGCAGGACTTTCTATCGTCCTAAAACAATCTCTCCTATCAACTGTACCAATGTATTAATAGAAGGGATCGCGATGGAACGAAGTACCTTGTGGAATGTGGTACCCATTTATTGCGAGAATGTAATTATAAGAGGCATTACCGTCAACTCCACCAAGGTGCCCAGCGGAGACGGCATTGACATAGAATCTTGTAAAAACGTACTGATTGAATACTGCACGTTGAACTGTGGTGATGATTGCTTTACCCTGAAAGCCGGCAGAGCAGAAGACGGATTACGTGTAGGCAAACCTACAGAAAATGTAGTTATCCGCTACTCGCTGGCCCAGCATGGACATGGCGGGATAACTTGTGGTAGTGAAACAGCCGGAGTGATCAAGAATCTGTATGTACACGATTGTGTATTCGACGGAACCCGTACCGGCATCCGTTTCAAAACGCGACGCAACCGTGGAGGAGGCAGTGACAACACGTACTATGAGAGACTGCGCATGATCAATGTAGGAAAAGCCTTTACCTGGGATTTGTTGGGCAGTGCTTATTATATGGGCGAACTGGCCGCACGCTATCCGGCAAGAAAAGTAAACCGGCTGACGCCTGATGTAAAGAATATCCTGATCAAAGATTTCATTGTAGAATCAGCCGACCAGTTCTTTACCGCCAATGGTATTCCCGAAATACCTTTCAACCAGGTAGTGGTGGAAAATGGAGAGATCAAATGCAGGAAATTAATCGGTGCCCTGAATGATGCCGCCGGATTTACGATGCGGAAGCTGACGATAGAAGCACAGCATAATGACATTCACATATTGGATGGAAAAGACATCCTGTTCGAGGATATACATTTCAAACTCCCCGCCGGAGAGATCATGGTGAATGTGGAAGGGGAAAGATCCGGAAACATTGTTTTCAAGAACATCAATGCCAATCAGGAAAAGGTTGAGTATAAAAAGGAATCTCCCATGAGGATAGAAATAAAGTAACTAAATATCGGTCTGATTTGGAACGCAAATGACGCAAATGACACAAATGACACAAATTTAACCTTTCGGTAGGTTTTGCCTCTATGTAGTGAGGGGGCTTTATTTGTGTCATTCGCGTCATTTGCGTTCCAATCTTTCTCCTAAATAATCACACTTATCACACCCACTTCCGCAACTATAATCCCCTAGAATTGTATCATTTTTCATCATAATGTATGATTTTCCATTGTAAGGCGGGTTATCCCGCCTTATTTTTGTATCATGAAAACAGTATTCAATGGTATTATGAAAAACAAATGGACCAAACTGGCGGCTTTAGCAATAGCTGCCCTGTGGAGTGGACCAACCGTGCAGGCACAAGCTCCGCACCCCGAACGTATCTATTTATCGGGAACCGGTATTGACAACACCAAGACTTGGGAGTTCTTTTGTTCGGGAGGACAAAACAGTGGGAAATGGAAAAAGATCGAAGTACCCTGCAACTGGGAACTGCAAGGATTCGGAGAATATACTTACGGTCGTTGGTATACTATAAAAGGTGAAAGGCCAAGCGACGAAACGGGTATTTACCGATATAAATTTGAATCTCCGGCAACAACTCCCGGTGAGCGGATAAAAATATTCTTTGACGGAGTGATGACCGACACGGAAGTTTTCATCAATGGAAAACCCGCAGGCGAAATGCACCAGGGAGGATTCTACCGCTTCAGTTATGATATCACCGATTTATTGAAGCCCGGCAAAAAGAACCTGCTTGAAGTAAAGATAGCCAAAGAATCAGCCAACAAATCCATCAATGCAGCCGAACGTAAAGCCGACTGGTGGCTGTATGGTGGTATTTACAGACCCGTATGGCTGGAAGTTGTCCCGGCAGTCCACATGCGACATTTTGTTCTGAACGCCGATCAGCATGGAAAATTGCAAGCGGCAATAGAAATGGAAGGGGATGCCAAAGGATATGAATTGTCTGTTTCCGTCCGTTCATTAAAGGATGGAAAAGAGATGTACACTCAAGGACACAAACCTACCGTTTCTCATCAGATTAAGGATTCGAACAAGGAACAGTTGGTGGAAGGAAACTGGATGAATATCCAGCCTTGGTCTACAGAGGACCCCAATCTGTACGTAGCCAGACTGGAACTGAAAGACCCCGAAGGGAAAACGGTGCAAAGCCGTGAAACGCGGATAGGTTTCCGCACCATTGAGTTCTTTCCACAAGACGGAGTTTATCTGAATGGAACCAAACTAGTGGTGAAAGGTGTCAACCGCCATTCTTTTTCCGTAGATGGAGGTCGTGCTACCAGTGCGGCTATGAGCCGTCAGGATGCCTTGCTGGTAAAAGAAATGAATATGAATGCGGTCCGTTCACATTATCCGCCTGATGAACATTTCCTGGATATGTGTGATTCATTAGGAATTGTCTATATGGACGAACTGGCAGGATGGCAAAACGGATACGATTCAAAAGTAGGTCCTAAATTAGTCAAAGAAATGATAGAACGCGATGTAAACCATCCTTCCATCATTATTTGGAGTAATGGCAACGAAGGAGGATGGAATTATAATCTGGATCCTTTATTCGCCAAATACGATAAATTACAGAAACGCCACATGGTACACCCTTGGGCCGATTTCAATGATCTGGACACCCACCATTATCCCACTTATCTGACCGGAGTGGCACGTTTTACCAACGGCTATAAAGTATTTATGCCTACCGAATTCATGCATGCCATGTACGATCAGGGAGGCGGTGCCGGACTGCGTGACTTTTGGGATCGTTGGTGCACGAACCCTCTGTTTGCCGGAGGCTTTATCTGGGTATTCTGTGACGAAGCCCCCAAACGTTCTGATAAAGGAGGCATATTGGATTCTGATAAATCCAATGCTCCTGACGGGGTAGTTGGTCCGCGTAGAGAAAAAGAAGGAAGTTACTATGCTATCCGCGCACAATGGTCGCCCATCCAGTTAAAACCCCTGCTGATTACCGACCACTTTGACGGCAGCTTCCTGGTTACTAATGAATATACGTATACTAACCTGGACAAATGTCACATGACTTACAAAATACGTACTTGCGAAACACCTTTGAAAAATGCCATGGAAAGCGGTAAAGTTATCGCAGAAGGTCATGTACAACTGCCTGCCATCACACCGGGTGAAACCGGAAAAGCCCGCTTCACTCTTCCTGCTTCTTTCCGGGAAGGTGATGTACTGGAGTTAGAGGCATTTGACAAAGAGGGGAAAAGTATCTGTAATTGGACTTATCCTATCCGACTGGCAAAACAATACTTTGATCATAAAATGGCGCAGACTCCGATGACCTTGGAAGCGGTACAACCGGCCACCGCCACTCAAACCGCTACCTCCATCGAACTGAAAAGCGACCGTGTAACCGTCACTTTTGACCCGACTACCGGCATGATCAGCCGTATCACATCAGGAGGAACAGAAGTTCCATTCAAAGACGGTCCTGTGGCAGTGGGCATGAAAATGCGCTACGAGCCAACATTGAGTTATGTCCGCAACAGCAACGAGGGAGCTGTTTACTGTGCCAAGTACAAAGGTGCCGCCGACTCCATCGTATGGCGTCTTACGGACAAAGGATTACTCTATATGGATGCCATTCTGCTGAACCGGGCTTCCGGCGGAGGTGGATTTGATGACGCGTTCATGGACTCCAAAGTATTCAATCTCGGTCTGACTTTCTCTTATCCTGAAAAGAATTGCTCCGGCATGAAATGGATGGGCCGCGGCCCGTACCGTGTCTGGAAAAACCGGATTCCGGGAACGAACTATGGAGTATGGCACAAAGAGTACAACAATACCATCACCGGAGAAAGTTTTGAAAATCTGGTTTATCCGGAATTCAAAGGATATCATGCCAATATGTATTGGGCCACTTTGGAAAGTGACACGACACCGTTCACCGTTTATTCCCGGAATGACGGTATCTTCTTCCATGTGTTCACTCCCGAAGAACCGAAAGGACGCGTAAAAGACACCATGCCCAAATTCCCCGAAGGGGATATATCCTTCCTGCTGGACATCCCGGCTATTTGCTCCTTTAAACCCATCGAGCAACAAGGGCCGAACAGCCAGCCGGGTAATATCCGTATCAAATCGGGGGATGAAGGGTTACATCTGAATTTGATGTTTGATTTCCGACAATAAACAAGTGAATAGTGATTAATTTAATAGCAGAATCATGAAATTAATAACTTTTGTATGTGCCGCCTTTCTATGCCTTCCGTCTTTGGCACAAGAAAAATTTCCGGACGGCACGCCTGTATCCGATTGGTTTAAGGACAGTAAGATAGTAGATATAAACACATTAGGCAAGAAATACATTCTGACAGATTACGGTGTCATCAATGACAGCACCCTGTTACAAACAGAGAAAATCCAATCTGCCATTGATGCTGCCGCACAAAATGGCGGCGGAGTTATCGTCATTCCCAAAGGAACCTATTTAAGCGGAGCGCTGTTCTTCAAACCCAAAACACACCTGCATCTGGAGGAAGGAGCTGTGTTGAAGGGAAGTGATGATATCAGCAACTTCCCCATCATAGATACCCGCATGGAAGGGCAAAGCTTGAAATATTTCGCGGCGTTGGTCAATGCCGACAGAGTGGACGGTTTTACGTTATCCGGAAAAGGCACGATTGACGGTAACGGATTAAGATACTGGAAATCATTCTGGCTTCGTCGAAAAGTCAATCCCCAATGTACCAATATGGATGAATTACGTCCCCGGCTGGTTCATATCTCCCATAGCAATAACGTCCAACTCTCAGGAGTACGCCTCATCAACTCTCCCTTTTGGACTACCCATCTTTATAAATGCAATCACATAAAATTACTGAACCTCTATATTTTCTCACCGGAGAAACCGGTAAAGGCTCCAAGTACGGATGCCATTGATATTGATGTATGCAGCAATGTACTGGTGAAGAACTGCTATATGTCTGTCAATGATGACGCCATAGCCTTAAAAGGCGGCAAAGGTCCCTGGGCAGACCAAGACCCGAACAATGGAGGTAATTTCAACATCATCATCGAAGATTGTACCTACGGCTTCTGCCACGGCGCCCTCACTTGTGGAAGCGAATCCATCCACAATCGCAATATTATCTTGCGACGCATCCACATCACCAATGCCAATCGTTTGTTATGGTTAAAGATGCGGCCGGACACTCCTCAACAATATGAATATATTCTGGTGGAGGATATCACCGGAGATGCAGACCATTTTCTGTATATCAAGCCTTGGACACAATTCTTTGACCTGAAAGACAGAAAAGACATTCCCGTTTCTTACTCAAACCATGTGACAATGAGAAACATTGATTTTAAATGCGATAATTTCTTCAGCGTAGAAAAGTCTGATCAATATCAACTTACTAACTTTACATTCGAAAACCTGAACATTAAAGCTAAAAACGGGGAATGCGACAAAGAAATGATTGACAATTTCATTTGGAAAAAGGTAAGTATAAATAATATAAAATAAGATCAGCAGTTGAATAAATCAAATTCAACAATATCTAATCACGAGCCACGGCTGGCACTATCCAAACGTGGCTCCTGTTTTTTCAACATGAAATTCACAAGATCCCGGTGTATTCCACATATATCCGGCATTCGTTTCTTTACTTAATAGTTCAATAACTCTTCCAGGCATCAGCCTCTTTGGCATTACGGGCTTTTGCACGCATTTTCTTACTGAAAATGATTCCCAGCAGCTTATCGGCATCAAACGTAGCACTGATACCCGCCCCCACCATCAAAGCGCTAGGAGTAAATTTGCCTGCCGGCGCAGGTTCCAAACGAGGATCATAGCCTGCCAACAACTCTTTGTTGATAGGAATCTCTACATAAATTTGTTCCTCTTCCGGAGTTTCAAACGGTCCGTACGGCAATAACCTGATATACCCTCTACCATCTATTGTATCCATTTGAGAGATATAATAACGAGGAAGTTCCGTTTCAAACTTCATGTTTTTTTTAGGGAAGGGAGTTGATTTCATTTTCCACTTTTCGGGATTGAACAATCTGTCAATCTCTTTCTGTGTTTCATCATCTATCACAATTTCTACTTGACCGCTCAATAGTTGCTGCAAACGCAAAGAGTCCTGTTTGGTCAACTGCTTGGTCTCATTCGTTCTCTGGGCAAATGACAACACCGAGAAACAAAGACATAACAAAAGGAAGAATATACGTTTCATAGCTATCTATTTTTAGTAACTTCCTAAAGATACGCAAAAGTAACGTATGTTCATCCTTTTCAAGTCTTTTTCTTTCGTTCTTTTTTTCGTTAATTCTGGTAATAAACTCGTTTTACCCTATTAGACACACTGGTCAAGATCTCGTATGGAATAGTTTCCAGAATCTCTGACAGGACAGTGACCGGTAAATCATCTCCGAAAATGATAGCTTTATCCCCTTCCTTACAATCAATATCCGTCACATCAATCATGCATACATCCATACAGATATTACCCACGTATGGCGCTTTCTGCCCATTCACCAAACAGTAAGCATGTCCATTTCCCAAACGTCGGTTCAGCCCGTCGGCATAGCCGATAGGAATAGCGGCAATGCGGGAGTCCCTTTCCAAATGTCCTTTACGACTATACCCCACTGTTTCCTCCTTAGGAACCTCATGAATCTGAAGAATAGTGGTTTTTAATGTACTTACATTATGGATGATCTGATTGGTAAACGGATCAATTCCATAAAGACCGATTCCCAAACGCACCATATCGAACTGAGCACCCGGATAACGTTCTATCCCGGCTGTATTACAGATATGACGCAATATCTTATGCTGAAAAGCCTCCTGCAAACATTCAGAAGCAGCTTCAAACATTTCTATCTGTCTGCGCGTAAACGAATCAAACTGAGCCCCGTCACTGCCTACCAAATGGGAGAATACAGAACGTGGAATAACAGCTGTCTGTTTCTTCAGACGGTCTATCAGTTCCGGAATCTCTTCGGGTGCAAAACCCAAACGGTGCATTCCCGTATCCAATTTAATATGAATGGGGAAATTCGTTACCCCTTCTTTTTCGGCAGCTTTAATCAGTTCATTCAATAAATGGAAACTGTAAACCTCGGGTTCCAATTTATAATCAAACATGGTCTTGAATGCTGTCAACTCAGGATTCATAATCATAATGGAACAGGTAATTCCCGCTTTCCTCAGATCCGAACCTTCATCAGCCACAGCTACTGCCAAGTAATCCACACGATGATCTTGCAGTGTCTTAGCTATCTCGTATGAACCGGCACCGTATGCAGAAGCCTTCACCATACATACCATTTTTGTTTCCGGTTTCAGTTTGCTGCGATAATAATTCAAGTTATCAACCAAAGCATTCAAATTGATCTCCAAAATGGTTTCATGCACTTTCAGTTCCAAACGATCTGAAATCCGGTCAAAATGAAAAGCCCGCGAACCTTTTACCAAAATCACCTCATTACGCAGCCCAGCCAGCAAATCCGACTCCAACAGTTCTTCTGTAGTACGGAAAAAATACTTTTCTATCTCAAAACGGGCAGCAGCAGTCCGAATTTCCTCTCCTACCCCGATAATCTTCTCTACTCCCCGGCTATGTACCAATTCGGCTACCTGACGATAAAGCAGTTTGCCGCTCTGTCCTGTTTCAAGCATATCTGAGAGGATAAGTGTCTGTTTTTTTCCTTTATCATCAGAACGACGCGACATAAAGTCAAGAGCAATATCCAAAGAAGCCAAATCCGAATTATAACTATCATTGATCAACACACAGCCATTCTTGCCCTCTTTTACCTCCAGACGCATAGCAATCTGTTCCAAACGCGCCATGCGCTCGGTTATTTGTTCAGGGGAAACCATCATATACAAAGCCACAGCCAGACAATGCAGCGAATTCTCAATAGAAGCGTCATCTATAAAAGGAATACTAAATTCATTCGGCATCCCCAGATAACGGTATTTAATAGTGGTAGCATGTTCCCCTTTTTGAATGGACTCAATAAACAACGGACGTTCATTGTCCTTTTTCGACCAAGCAATCTCACGCGAGGTAAAAAGAGATTTTGCCACACACGAACTGATCAGTTCGTTATCGCCATCATAAATGATGACGTCACAATCTTTGAACAAAGTAAGCTTCTCCATACATTTATCCTGTAAAGAGAAAAAGTTCTCTTGGTGCGCACCACCAATATTAGTCAAAATCCCCACAGTAGGTTTAATGATAGTCTGCAACGCCTCCATTTCCCCCATTTCGGAAATACCCGCTTCAAAAATAGCCAACTCAGTGCGTTCATTCATCAACCATACCGAAAGTGGCACACCTATCTGTGAATTATAGCTACGTGGCGAACGGGTTACCACACGATCCGGACTCAGCAATTGATACAACCATTCTTTCACAATGGTTTTTCCATTGCTGCCTGTAATTCCTATAACCGGAATCTGAAACTGCTCCCGATGCTTTTCCGCCAATTTCTGTAATCCTTTCAGAGGATTGGCCAACTGCAGGAAATTCGCATCTTGAAAAGATTTCATATCGGCCGGCAATTCGCCCACTACAAAATTACGGACTCCACGTTCATACAATTCCGGAAGATATTTATGCCCGTCATTCCGTTTGGTTTTTAAAGCAAAAAATAATGTTTCTTCCGGAAAGCACAATGAACGGCTATCAGTTAAAATCCAATCAATCTGTGCACTACGGTCCCCAAACCGCTTTGCTCCCAGAACTTTTTCTATATTTTCAATCGAGCTTGACATTGTTCTAATTCTTTTTGAAGGTCAAAATACGGGAACTTTTCTTTAAGTCGCTCTATCTTTAACACTATTTGAGTTAAAAATTTGCGATATGTTTCAGATTGGGCATTAAACGGTTTGTGAGCTAAAGCCTTCCGGATATCCTCCCACTCTTTCATTATTCCATCCGTTTCTTTACTAAAATAACATTCTGTAAAACATTCCCATAAATAAGATACAGCAACAGGAGAAGGATGCAACATGTCATCTGCATAAAAACGATAATCACGAAGTTCATCCATCATGATTTCATAAGAAGGGAAATAGTAACAATCAGACCAACGGCGGCACAATTCATCCACCGCAAGGAGTAAAGTGGACTTACTTATCTGATTACCATGCATACCATCTTTGCTATGCCGTATGGGGCTGACAGTGAAAAGTATCTTCAAGAACGGATTTACTTTTCTCAATTCCACCAACACACATTCCCATTCAGTGACAATTTCCTCTACCGTAAGAAGTTGTCGGGTAAAAAGGCTGTCGGGCTGTTTGTGGCAATTTCCTACCACCATGGTCCTTTCCTTCAGCCAATAAGCAAATGCAGTCCCCCAAGTAATAACCAGCCAATCAAGCTGAGGAAGTCCGGCTGAAGCCTGTTCCAGCCGCGTATTTATAGAAGACAAACAAGATGCTGCCGTAGAGGCTGAAAAAACGCTATGATGCATCCAACTGTGCCAACAGCCTCCGGCATAGAACAAATCCTCTTCCGTATATGTTTGATGGGATAGAATTTGCCAAAGAGCTTCCACTATGGATAAAGGATTATAGAGGATTCCAAAAGGATTTACATCACAACGGAACTTATTTGCCAACAACAAATTTCCGATGTTTTCTGCAAAACAAGAACCAAATAGCATGATTCGGTCCGAATGCCGGATTTCTGTTTCCCTTTTAGGTAATTCTACTTGCGTTCTGAAATTCATACGATAAGGAAAGCTTTTAAAATTTAAGGGCAAATGTAATCATAATACACATATTTATGCTATTTTTGCACGATATTTATCATATCATAGGAATGGAACAGGATAATTTATATAACTTACTGCAAAGCATAGATACTCCGGATGATTTGCGCCATTTAAGCGCAGACAAACTGCCCGAAGTGTGTAAAGAGCTAAGGCAAAAGATTATAGATGAGCTCTCATGTAATCCGGGGCATTTCGGTTCCAGTTTGGGCGTAATAGAACTGACCGTCGCCTTACATTATGTATTCAACACACCCTATGACCGCATTGTATGGGATGTAGGGCATCAAGCTTACGGGCATAAAATTTTAACCGGACGCCGGGATGCGTTCTGTACCAACCGTAAACTGAATGGCATACGTCCTTTTCCTTCTCCATCCGAAAGTGAATATGACACATTTACTTGCGGGCATGCGTCAAATTCTATTTCCGCAGCTTTAGGTATGGCTGTAGCAGCCAAAAAGCACGGAGAGAATAACCGGCATGTCGTTGCTGTAATTGGTGACGGTTCCATGAGTGGAGGGCTGGCTTTCGAAGGGCTGAACAATGCCTCGGCAACTCCTAATAACCTTCTGATTATCCTGAATGACAACAACATGGCTATAGACCGTAGTGTAGGAGGCATGAAACAATATCTGTTGAACCTGCAAATGTCTGAAGGATACAACCGGATACGCTATAAAATATCACAAATGTTCCATCGATGGGGTATCCTGAACGAAGAACGCCGGAAAAGCCTGATACGATTTAACAACAGCCTGAAATCCATGCTGGTACAACAGCAAAACGTATTTGAAGGCATGAATATCCGTTATTTCGGGCCTATTGATGGACACGATGTCAACAATTTGGCACGTGTATTAAAAGAGATTAAAGATATGCAAGGACCTAAACTGCTCCATATACATACCACCAAAGGAAAAGGTTTCGGTCCGGCAGAAAAAGCTGCCACCATCTGGCATGCTCCGGGCATATTCGACAAGGAAACCGGAGAGCGTATCGTTGTCGATACCAAAGGAATGCCCCCTTTGTTTCAGGATGTTTTTGGAAATACCCTATTGGAACTGGCCCAAACAAATGATAAAATCGTAGGAGTCACTCCCGCAATGCCCTCAGGGTGCTCTATGAACATATTAATGAAAGCCATGCCCGAAAGAGGTTTTGATGTGGGAATTGCCGAAGGACATGCCGTTACCTTTTCAGGAGGAATGGCAAAAGATGGTCTATTGCCTTTCTGCAATATCTATTCGTCTTTCATGCAACGTGCCTATGACAATGTGATTCACGATATAGCGATACAAAAACTCAATGTAGTATTGTGCCTGGACCGCGCTGGATTGGTAGGAGAAGACGGTCCTACTCATCACGGAGCATTCGATCTGGCTTATATGAGACCGATACCCAATCTCATTGTGGCCTCCCCTTACAACGAACATGAACTGCGTTGTTTGATGTATACCGCCCAGCTACCTGACAAAGGTCCTTTTGTCATCCGTTATCCACGTGGAAGAGGTTCATTGGTAGACTGGAAATGTCCAATGCAAGAGATTGAGATAGGAAAAGGAAGAAAATTGAAAGAAGGAAAAGACATAGCGGTCATTACGCTGGGGCCCATTGGCGTTCAAGCAGAAAAGGCTATCACACATGCCGAACAGGAAACAGGAAAAAGCATTGCTCACTATGATTTGCGTTTCTTAAAGCCGTTAGATGAAAGTATGTTACACGAAATAGGCAAGAGATTCAAGCAAGTGGTCACCGTTGAAGACGGTGTGCTAAAAGGTGGAATGGGCAGTGCCATACTGGAATTTATGGCAGACAATGAGTATAATCCGCAAATAAAACGTATCGGACTACCGGATCAATTTGTCCAGCATGGTTCAGTAAAAGAACTATATCATATTTGCGGCATGGACGAAGAAGGTATTTACAAAGTTTTGATATCATTCTAAGAGAGACGAACAATGAAAATCATTATTGCAGGAGCAGGAGCAGTAGGCACCCATCTGGCGAAATTATTATCGGATGAAAAGCAAGACATCATTTTGATGGATGAAAACGAAGAAAAGTTGAGCAAACTTGATTCCAACTTCGATTTAATGACTGTCAATGCATCCCCCACCTCCATTTCCGGCCTTAAGAATGCAGGAGTGGCAGGCGCGGATTTATTTATCGGGGTCATGCCGGAAGAAAGCCGCAATATGACGGCCTGTATGTTGGCTACCAATATGGGGGCAAAAAAGACTGTAGCCCGGATTGACAATTACGAATATTTACTTCCTAAACATAAAGAATTCTTTTCCCAACTAGGAGTACACTCACTGATTTATCCGGAAATGCTGGCCGCCAAAGATATAGTAGATGCCATCAAAATGAGCTGGATACGCCAATGGTGGGAATTTTGCGGTGGTGCATTGGTCCTGATAGGTACCAAAATGCGCGAAACGGCAGAAATTCTGAACGTTCCCCTTCATGAACTGGGAGGACGTAATATTCCATTCCACATTGTAGCTATCAAACGGGGAAATGAAACAATCATCCCCCGGGGAGATGATGTTATCAAACTGCATGATATTGTTTATTTCACAACAACAAAGAAATACATTCCCTATATCCGCAAGATTACAGGAAAAGAAAATTATCCCGATGTACGCAATGTGATGATTATGGGCGGCAGCCGCATAGCTGTTCGCACCACACAATATGTACCGGATTACATGCAGGTCAAGATTATTGAAAATGACATCAACAGATGTAACCGGCTGACCGAAGTGGTAGATGACAAAGTAATGATTATCAACGGAGATGGACGGGATATGGATCTGCTCATGGAAGAAGGGTTAAAAAACACGGAAGCATTTGTCGCTCTGACGGACAATTCTGAAACAAACATTCTGGCTTGTCTTGCCGCCAAACGTATGGGAGTAACCAAAACTGTGGCAGAAGTAGAAAATATCGATTATATCAGCATGGCAGAAAGCCTGGATATCGGTACGGTTATCAATAAAAAAATGATTGCCGCCAGCCATATCTATCAAATGATGCTGGATGCAGATGTTTCCAACGTAAAATGTCTGACTTTTGCCAATGCTGATGTAGCCGAATTTACGGTTAAAAACGGTTCACGTATAACCAAATGCGCTGTCAAAGATGCCGGCCTTCCCAAAGGTGCCACCATTGGCGGACTGATTCGCAACGGTGAAGGGATACTGGTGACAGGTAATACCGTCATCCAACCTAACGACCATGTCGTAGTATTCTGTCTAGGTATGATGATTAAGAAAATAGAAAAATTCTTCAATTGATGATAAATGCAAAAATGATAGCCCGGATTATGGGGGCGTTATTCTTCATCGAAGCGGGGTTTCTTATTCTATGCTCGTTTCTCGCTGTCTATTATAATGAATCAGATATTTCAGCTTTCCTATATTCTGCCGCAATAACAGCCGGAGCAGGTAGCATAGCCGCTTTAGCAGGGAAAAATGCAGAAAAGAGAATCAGCCGCCGCGATGGATACGTTATTGTAACCCTTGCCTGGGTGTTTTTTTCTTTATTCGGTATGCTTCCATTCTATCTAAGCGGATATATTCCCACTATAACGGATGCTTTTTTTGAAACCATGTCAGGATTCACCACCACCGGAGCAAGTATTTTGGACAATATAGAGTCATTGCCACACGGGCTTTTGTTCTGGCGAAGTATGACACAATGGATCGGAGGATTAGGAATTGTCTTTTTTACTATTGCCGTATTACCGATTTTCGGAGTAGGCAGTGTACAATTATTTGCGGCGGAAGCCACCGGTCCCACCCATGATAAAGTACATCCGCGTATTGGAGTTACGGCCAAATGGATTTGGACTATCTATTTGGGGCTGACCATTACAGAGATTATTCTGCTGGTTGCTGGAGGCATGAACTTTTTCGACAGTGTATGTCATTCTCTGACTACTACCGCCACAGGAGGATATTCAACCAAACAAAATAGCATTGCCGCCTTCAACTCTCCTTACATAGAATATATAATTACGCTATTCATGTTTTTGGCAGGTATCAATTTCACCTTACTATATCTACTGTTCTTAAAAGGAAATTTCAAACGCTTATTCCAAAATACAGAACTCCACTGGTATTTGGGAACTGTGGGATTTTTTACCCTTTTCACTACCGTCACTCTTATTTTCACCAGTCCGTTCAGTATTGAAGAATCTTTCCGTAAAGCCATATTTCAGGTTGTTTCCTTACAAACCACTACCGGATTCATTTCTGCAGATTATATGACTTGGGTACCTGTACTTTGGACATTAATGTGCATCATCATGCTGTTTGGAGCTTGTGCCGGATCCACCACAGGAGGAATAAAATGTATACGCATAGCCATTATGAGCCGTGTTTCTAAAAATGAATTCAAACATATCATTCATCCCAATGCTATACTTCCTGTACGTATCAACCGCCAAGTTATTTCATCAACAACCAAGTCAGCAGTACTTGCATTCATTTTTCTATATATGGCTATTATTTTTATTGGATGGCTGGTTCTTATGCTGTTTGGAGTAGGGTTTGAAGAAGCTTATAGCGTAGTCATTTCCAGTTTGGGCAATGTAGGACCAGGTATTGGAAAATGCGGCCCTTCCTATTCATGGAGCGGGTTGCCGGATGCAGCAAAATGGATAAGTGCAATATTGATGCTGATAGGGCGTTTGGAATTATTTACCGTACTTCTGCTCTTCATGCCGAGTTTTTGGAAAAAGCATTGACATTTACGTCCTATAACCATTTTTATACATAAATAATTCAAAAAATCTCAATGAAGCTTCAAATATTGGCTATCTTTGCACCCTCATTTAAAGGGTAACAAGATGAATAATATGTTGAGATACATTGTATATATCCTATTATTTCTACTGTTTACGATAACAGTAGGTCAGGATTATCATACGGTTGAGACAACAGATTTGCCCCCACAGACCTCTTGTTACCAGCAACAACAAGACCCCTGCAAAAGAACAGTGGACTTCCTGTTTACCAATAATTTTGCAGATATGCCACAAATAGCCATATCACTTGACAACCCTTCCACATCAAAGTTCAAATGTATAGTCCGCATTTTAGCAGCATTGAACGAACTAAAAAAGCAGGAGCTACAAACAAACCATATAGTTTGCCACACTTTTCATTCGCTTTACACTGATGCAGTAGATTATTATATCTATGCACTCCGGCGGATCATCATTTAATTTTTAATCTTTTTTCAGCATTTTGCTGAGTAGAAATCCTTATAACAAACGTCTTATAAGGAAAATTTTTCTATCCGTTTGTCTAATCAAAAAAAGTTTAGATATGTATTTTACATTATTAGTTGTCGTTATCCTGACGGCAATCGCATTAGTTGCCGTAGCATTGGGAATTGCCCGTGCCATTTCTCCCCGTTCATACAACTCACAAAAGGGAGAAGCTTACGAATGTGGTATTCCTACGCGGGGACGGTCGTGGATGCAATTCAAAGTAGGTTATTATCTATTTGCTATCCTCTTCCTGATGTTCGATGTGGAAACAGTATTTTTATTTCCCTGGGCTGTAGTGGTACAAGACCTAGGAGTGTACGGTCTGTTTAGCATCCTTTTCTTTTTAGTTATATTAGTTTTAGGTCTGGCATATGCCTGGAAGAAAGGAGCGTTGGAATGGAAGTAAAGAAACCAACCATAAAGTCTATTCCTTATGAAGACTTCAAAGACAATGAGTATTTGGAAAACATGGTCAAGCAGCTCAATGAAGGCGGTACCAAAGTACTGGTGGGCTGTTTGGATGACCTTATCAACTGGGGACGCAGCAATTCGTTGTGGCCGCTTACATTTGCAACCAGTTGTTGTGGAATCGAGTTTATGGCAGTGGGTGCTGCCCGGTATGATTTCGCCCGCTTCGGGTTTGAAGTAGCCCGTGCCAGTCCGCGCCAGGCAGATATGATCATGGTAGCAGGAACTATCACACACAAGATGGCTCCGGTACTAAAACGTTTGTATGACCAGATGGCGGATCCTAAATACGTCATTGCAGTAGGCGGATGCGCCATTAGCGGCGGTCCTTTTAAAAAATCATATCACGTATTGAACGGAGTAGACAAAATTCTTCCCGTTGACGTATATATTCCCGGATGTCCGCCCCGACCTGAAGCCTTGTTGTACGGCATGATACAATTGCAACGTAAAGTAAAACTGGAAAAATTCTTCGGCGGAGTGAACCGCAAAGAAAATGAACCACAAAATCCCGAACAAGCATGAGTGAAAGAATAGAAATACCTGCCGAAAAGCTACATGAAGAAATGCTGAAATTGCGGCAGGGTAAACATATGGATTTTCTACGCAGCCTTACCGGAATGGACTGGGGCGAAGAAGGACTAGGTGTAGTCTATCATCTGGAAGATACGAATACAAGAGAAAATATAGTGGTCAGCACTCGCACAACCAACCGAGAAAAGCCGGAACTTCCTAGTGTAAGTGATATTTGGAAAGGTGCTGAATTCAATGAACGCGAAGTGTACGACTATTATGGTATCCGCTTTATAGGACATCCTGATATGCGCCGTTTGTTCCTGCGTGATGACTGGGTAGGCTATCCATTGCGTAAGGACTACGATGAAAGCCTCAACCCACTCCGTATGACCAATGAGGAACCTGTAGACACGACACAATATATAGAAGTACAACATGATGGCAGTGTAATAGAAAAACGCGAAACCATTTTTGATGAGGACGAATATATCATTAACATAGGTCCTCAACATCCGGCAACCCACGGTGTACTTCGTTTTCGTGTTTCACTGGAAGGTGAGATTATCAAAAAACTGGATGTGCACTGCGGATACATCCATCGAGGTATCGAAAAAATGTGCGAAAGTCTTACCTATCCCCAAACCTTGGCCCTGACCGACCGTTTGGATTATTTAGGTGCGCACCAAAACCGCCATGCTCTCTGTATGTGCATTGAACAGGCAATGGGCGTAGAAGTAAGCGAACGGGTACAATACATTCGTACCATTATGGACGAATTGCAACGTATAGATTCTCACTTGCTTTTCTTCTCCTGTCTCTGTATGGATATGGGTGCCTTGACCGCATTCTTCTATGGATTCCGTGATCGTGAGAAGATATTGGATATCTTCGAAGCAACTACCGGAGGACGTTTGATACAGAATTATAACACCATTGGAGGGGTACAAGCTGATATCGCTCCGGACTTTGTACAGAAAGTAAAAGAATTCATTGCTTATCTGCGTCCGATGCTAAAAGAATACCATGAAGTATTCACCGGAAATGTCATTGCCCAAGAACGTTTGAAAGGTGTGGGAGTTCTTTCACGGGAAGATGCCATCTCTTTCGGAGCGACAGGAGGTACAGGACGCGCCAGCGGTTGGGCATGCGATGTCCGCAAGCGTCATCCCTATGCGATGTATGGCAAGGTAGATTTTAAAGAGATTGTCCACACTGAAGGTGACTGCTTTGCACGTTATATGGTCCGTATGGAAGAAATACTGGAAAGTATGGATATCATTGAGCAACTGATAGACAATATTCCTGAAGGGAACTATCAGGAAAAGATGAAACCGATTATACGTGTGCCCGAAGGGAATTATTATGCCGCAGTGGAAGGTTCTCGCGGAGAGTTCGGTGTTTATCTGGAAAGTCGTGGAGACAAATTTCCTTACCGCATGAAATTCCGCGCTACCGGTTTGCCTTTAGTATCAGCAATGGAAACTATGTGCCGCAACGCAAAAATTGCCGACTTAATTGCTATTGGTGGAACGGTGGATTATGTAGTACCGGATATTGACCGATAATAATGTGCCGATTCTTCAATATACAATTTGGAGAATGCACTATTTATCAGACTGAGAATTAACAAATTAAATAATTACAAGTTTGCCTATTGGCAAATTAGCAAATTGACACATTATTAAATTATGTTCGATTTTAGTATAGTCACCCAATGGGTACACTCACTGCTCACGTCATTTATGCCTGAAGAACTAGCAGTGCTCATAGAATGTATAGTAATTGGCGTATGTATCATGTTGGCATATGCAGTTATTGCTATCATTATGATTTTCATGGAACGTAAAGTGTGCGCCGCTTTCCAATGCCGCTTGGGGCCAATGCGTGTAGGTCCCCAAGGTACCATACAGGTGTTTGCCGATGTATTCAAGATGTTGATCAAGGAAATTATCACCATCCGGCATGCTGACAAGTTCCTGTACAATTTGGCACCTTACATTGTTATCCTCGCCTCTATCATGGCTTTCAGTTGCCTACCCATCAACAAGGGCATGGAGGTCCTTGATTTCAATGTAGGTATTTTCTTCTTATTGGCAGCATCCAGTATCGGTGTAGTAGGTATTTTGCTGGCAGGTTGGAGTTCCAATAACAAATATTCATTAATCGGAGCCATGCGAAGTGGCGCTCAAATGATTAGTTATGAATTATCTGTAGGATTAAGCATCCTTACCATTGTAATCTTAACAGATACCATGCAACTAAGCGAAATTGTAGAACGCCAAGCTGACGGCTGGTTCCTTTTTAAAGGACATATACCTGCATTGATCGCTTTTATCATTTATCTGATAGCCGGAAATGCAGAAGTCAACCGCGGCCCATTTGACTTGCCTGAAGCAGAAAGTGAACTGACTGCGGGATATCATACCGAATATTCCGGTATGCACTTCGGTCTGTTCTATGTGGCAGAATTTGTAAACTTGTTTATCATCGCCGCAGTAGCCACAACCATCTTCCTGGGAGGATGGATGCCGCTACATATTCCTGGGCTAGACGGATTCAATGCCATCATGGATTATATACCCGGATTTATTTGGTTCTTTGGCAAGTCATTCTTTGTAGTATGGTTACTAATGTGGATCAAATGGACATTTCCCCGTCTGCGTATTGACCAAATTCTAACGCTGGAATGGAAGTACTTGGTTCCAATAGGTTTGTGCAACCTGTTGTTGATGGTAATTATTGTTGTATTTAAATTACATTTCTGATGAAAGAAGAAAAACATTCCTATATAAAAGGGCTGCTTCATGGCATCGGTACATTACTTACCGGCATGAAAGTGACAGGACGAGAATTCTTCACTCCTAAAGTCACTGAACAATATCCCGAAAACCGTGCCACATTAAAAATATCGCCCCGTTTCCGAGGACGGCTTATCATGCCGGTTGATGAGAATGGTAATAACAAATGTATTGCTTGCGGACTTTGCCAGATGGCTTGCCCCAATGATACAATCACCATTACCAGCGAATCTGTGACCAACGAAGAAACAGGCAAGAAAAAGAAAATATTGGTAAAGTATGAGTACGACCTGGGAGCCTGTATGTTCTGTCAACTTTGTGTGAACGCTTGTCCACACGATGCCATTCGGTTCGATACAGAATTCGAAAATGCTGTATTCGACCGCAGCAAACTAGTTCTCACTCTGAACAAAAAATAAAAAACAAACGATATTATGACACTACAACTAATTGTATTCATTGTACTGGCGTTGTTTATCGCTGTCTGTTCGGTATTGGCAGTCACGACCTCACGTATCTTGCGTGCAGCAACTTATCTGCTGTTCGTTTTATTTGGTACAGCAGGTATTTACTTCCAACTCAACTACTCATTCTTGGGAGCTGTACAATTACTGATTTACGCCGGTGGTATAACAGTGCTTTATGTATTTAGTATCTTATTGACCTCTTCACAGGGAGACAAAGCAGAGAGATTAAAAAATGGAAAGATGGTGGCCGGAGCTATTTCTACTATAGCAGGACTGGCTATCTGTCTGTTCGTCATGCTGAAGAACGAATTCTTGCCCTCTCATTTTGTTCATGGTGAACTGGATGTACGCACGATCGGTCATGCACTGATGGGCATGGAAAAATATCAATATATCCTTCCTTTCGAAGTAATCAGCGTGTTATTACTCGCTTGCATCGTAGGAGGAATCCTAATCGCTAGAAAAAGATAGAACTTATGGTACACATGGAATATTATCTGGTGGTTTCCACCTTTATGATGTTTGCGGGAATCTATGGTTTCTTCACCCGCCGCAATTTATTGGCCATGCTCATCAGTGTGGAACTGATACTGAATTCGGTAGACATCAACTTCGCCGTATTCAACCGATACCTCTTTCCCGAAGAACTGGAAGGCTTTTTTTTCGCCCTGTTCGCTATCGGCGTGAGTGCGGCTGAAACAGCAGTAGCTATTGCTATCATTATCAATATCTACCGCAATGTACGCAATATCCAAGTGAAGAACTTAAATGAAATGAAAAACTAATTATGGAACATACAATACTAATCCTTATCCTACCTTTCCTCAGTTTCCTGATACTGGGGCTGGCAGGTATGCGTATGAAGAACGGATTGGCAGGAACCATCGGCACCGTTTCACTGGCAGGGGTGACGTTGCTTTCCTACCTCACTGCCTTCAATTATTTTGCAGGAGGGCGTACGGCAGAAGGCGTCTATCCTACTCTCACACCTTATAATTTTGAATGGTTACCTTTCACAACGAACCTGCATATTGACATGGGAATCATGCTTGACCCTATTTCAGTTATGATGCTAGTCGTTATTTCCACCGTCAGTCTGATGGTACATATCTATTCATTCGGATATATGAAAGGTGAAAAAGGCTTTCAACGTTACTACGCATTTCTTAGCCTGTTTACCATGTCCATGTTGGGGCTCGTAGTAGCAACTAATATTTTCCAGATGTATGTCTTTTGGGAACTGGTAGGTGTTTCTTCTTATCTACTTATCGGCTTTTATTACACCAAGAAAGAAGCGATTGCTGCCAGTAAAAAAGCATTTATTGTTACCCGTTTCGCTGATTTAGGCTTTCTGATCGGTATCTTGATTTACGGCTATTATGCCGAAACATTCTCGTTCACCCCCCAACTTCAGGTACTTGCAGTTGCCGGAAGTATGATACCATTGGCCTTGGGGCTAATGTTTATCGGTGGTGCCGGTAAAAGTGCGATGTTTCCATTGCACATCTGGTTACCGGATGCTATGGAAGGTCCTACTCCTGTCAGTGCATTAATCCATGCTGCTACCATGGTAGTAGCCGGTGTATATCTGGTAGCCCGTATGTTCCCGTTGTTTATAGGATATGCGCCCGAAGTGCTGCACTGGATAGCTTATATCGGTGCGTTCACTGCATTCTACGCCGCTAGTGTGGCGTGTGCACAAAGCGATATCAAACGTGTGCTCGCCTTCTCCACTATATCTCAAATTGGATTTATGATTGTTGCATTAGGCGTTTGTACTTCCATGAATCCTCATGAAGGAGGACTAGGCTACATGGCATCCATGTTCCACCTGTTCACACATGCCATGTTCAAGGCATTGCTGTTCTTAGGAGCCGGATGTATCATTCATGCCGTACACAGTAACGAGATGAGCGCCATGGGAGGACTTCATAAATTCATGCCCGTCACCCACTGGACATTCCTGATTGCTTGTCTGGCTATCTCGGGTATTTGGCCATTCTCAGGTTTTTTCTCTAAAGACGAAATTCTGACTGCCTGCTTCCAATTCAGTCCTGTTATGGGATGGATAATGACAGGCATTGCCGCCATGACAGCATTTTATATGTTCCGCCTTTATTATTGTATTTTCTGGAATGGAGAATGGAAAGGACACTCCCACGAATCCGGACCTGATGCACATACTCCGCATGAGGCTCCACTTACCATGACATTCCCGCTGATGTTTTTAGCCGCTATCACCTGTATTGCCGGATTCATACCTTTCGGCAATCTGATCAGTAGTAACGGAGAAGCCTATACCATTCATCTGGATATGCAGATAGCTGCTACAAGTATCATTATTGCTATAGCATCCATCACTTTAGCTACATGGATGTATGCAGGTAAGAGACAACCCGTAGCCAACTATCTGGCGCGCACATTCCCACGTTTGCACACAGCAGCTTACCACCGTTTCTATATGGATGAGATATGGTTGTTCGTAACCAAGAAAATCATCTTCCGGTGCATCAGTACTCCGATAGCCTGGTGGGACCGGCACGTTATCGATCAATTCTTTAACTTCACTGCGTGGAGTACTCATGCTACCGCCGATGAAATACGTGACATGCAAAGTGGAAACGTACAGCAGTACAGTATTTGGTTCCTTGCAGGTGCATTGATATTGACGCTGATACTATTAATTTAATGAATAATAAAAAATCCGCCGCATGGCCATTTTTTAATTTTTAATTTAAAAAGATGAACATACTAAGTTTTTTCATTATAGTTCCCTTGTTGATGCTCGCGAGCCTTTGGGCTTCGCGCAGCGTCAATCAAGTTCGCGGAGTGATGGTTGTCGGATCTTCCATATTATTGGCATTATCCGTTTACCTCACCATTGATTATATCGAACTACGCCAAGCCGGTGCTACAGGAGAGATGCTGTTCACAGCCAGCACAGTTTGGTATGCACCGCTCCATATATGCTACTCAGTAGGAGTAGACGGTATATCAGTAGCAATGTTGCTGCTTAGTTCCATTATTGTATTCACCGGTACTTTTGCATCGTGGAAGTTACAACCATTGACAAAAGAATATTTCATGTGGTTCACTCTATTGAGTGTAGGGGTATTCGGATTCTTCGTTTCAACAGACCTGTTCACCATGTTCATGTTTTATGAAGTAGCCTTAATTCCAATGTATCTGCTCATCGGTGTATGGGGAAGCGGACGTAAAGAATACGCCGCCATGAAACTTACATTAATGTTAATGGGTGGTTCTGCATTTCTACTGATCGGAATTCTCGGCATTTTTTATGGTGCAGGCGGTGAAACTATGAACTTGCTGGAAATCGCCAAACTGCATATACCTCATGAAATGCAACGCATCTTCTTCCCGCTTATCTTCTTGGGGTTCGGAGTCTTAGGAGCTTTGTTCCCTTTCCATACATGGAGTCCCGATGGTCATGCTTCTGCACCGACTGCTGTTTCTATGCTTCACGCTGGAGTATTGATGAAACTAGGAGGTTACGGATGCTTCCGTGTTGCTATGTACCTGATGCCTGAAGGTGCAGCCATGTGGGGAGATGTATTCCTGATATTGACCACTATTTCTGTAGTTTACGGTGCATTCAGTGCTGTGGTACAAACCGACTTAAAATATATCAATGCCTATTCCTCCGTATCCCACTGCGGATTGGTGCTCTTTGCCCTGCTGATGATGACACGCACCAGTTGTACGGGTGCTATTCTCCAAATGTTGAGTCACGGATTAATGACCGCTTTGTTCTTCGCCCTTATTGGTATGATATACGGACGTACCCACACCCGTGATGTCCGATTAATGGGAGGTTTGATGAAGATTATGCCTTTTCTGGCTGTAGGTTATGTTATTGCCGGTCTTGCTAACTTGGGACTTCCGGGACTAAGTGGTTTTGTTGCTGAAATGACGGTCTTTGTAGGTTCTTTCCAAAATGATGATACATTCCATCGCGTATGTACCCTAGTGGCAACAACAAGTATCGTCATTACCGCAGTCTATATCCTGCGTGTAGTAGGTAAAATTCTTTATGGCAAAGTTTTGAATCCCGAACATCTGAAACTCACAGACGCAACCTGGGATGAACGAGTAGCCGTTATCTGCCTCATCGCCTGTGTAGCAGGTTTAGGAATGGCTCCATTCTGGATAAGCGATCTGATCAGTAACAGTGTAGAACCAATCATAAGTCAATTATTAAATTAAAATTTGAGAATTAAAAATTAAAAAATAGCAATGATGGACATAACAGCAATACTCCATATGCATGCCGAACTGAGTCTGACAGCCGTTTTTATTCTGATGTTTCTGTTAGATTTATTTTTACCGGCTCCACAACGTCACTGGTTACGCCCCATGGCATGTATCCTGCTGACCATTCAACTCTTAGCAAACCTATGGCCGGAAGAGGTGACTTTATTTGGCGGCATGTATCACTCAACTCCTATGGCGTCTGTTCTGAAAAGCATCCTGACCATAGGTACCATACTGGTGTTTCTGCAAGCAGACACTTGGCTAAAACGTGAAGACACCCGTCATAAACAAGGCGAATTCTACATCCTTACCCTCAGTACCTTGCTGGGTATGTATTTCATGGTAAGCGCAGGGCACTTCCTGCTATTCTTCCTTGGATTGGAATTGGCAACCGTTCCTATGGCTTGTCTCGTAGCTTTCGATAAATATAAAGGGCATAGTGCCGAAGCCGGAGCTAAATTCATTCTTTCGGCTTTATTCTCCAGCGGTATTTTCCTCTATGGCATTTCTATGATTTATGGGACAGCAGGTACTTTATATTTTGAAGATATCCCTGCCGGACTGACAGGAACTCCATTACAAGTTCTTGCACTAGTATTTTTCTTCTCCGGACTGGCCTTCAAATTAAGCTTGGTACCTTTTCATCTTTGGACAGCAGATACTTATCAAGGTGCACCGACTACAGTAAGCGCCTACCTATCCGTTATTTCAAAAGGCGCAGCTGCTTTTGCTTTAATGATTATTTTAATGAAAGTATTCGGACCAATGACTGAACAATGGAGTGAAATACTATGTATTATCATTGTAGCCACCATCACTATAGCCAATCTGTTCGCCATCCGCCAAAACAACCTGAAACGCTTTATGGCCTTCAGCAGTATTTCACAAGCCGGCTACATAATGTTGGCTGTACTGGCTGGAACTCCGCAGGGCATGGCATCCCTAGTATATTATATAGTAGTATACATTGCCGCCAATCTCGCCGTATTCGGTGTCATCAATACCATTGAGCAACATACCCACGGTAAAATAGAGCGCGAAGATTATAACGGACTTTATAAGACCAACCCCAAACTAACTATGGTCATGACACTTGCTCTTTTCTCATTGGCAGGTATCCCGCCATTTGCCGGATTCTTCAGTAAGTTCTTTGTATTCATGGCAGCATTCCATAGCGGATATTATCTTATTGTATTTATCGCATTGGTCAATACAATCATTTCATTGTATTATTACTTATTGATTGTAAAAGCCATGTTCATCACACCTAATGAAGACCCTATCGGCAATTTTCGTACAGCAACTCCGATGCGCATCAGTCTGTTGGTATGTGTAGCCGGCATATTCGTTTTAGGAATTATAAGTGGGGTATATCAACTATTAAGCGATACAGCAATACTATAAAAGTTCAGTTACAAAAAGAAGAATAATAACTGAAATGATTATTGTATTTCTATGATCAATATTCTTTTACTTTGGAAGCAGAATCAATCTGTTTTCAAAGTAAAAGAATACCTTAAAGTTTCTCTTCAACAAATTTATCATTATCTTCGTAGCAAATTATAAAAAAATAAGTACTATGAAGAAAGTCCTCTATATTACAATACTCGCTTGCTCTACTTTATGGGGATCTTGCACAGAGAAAAATAAACAATCCGCCAGAACAGATTCCTTTATAGAAAAAAATGTAGCATTTGCACGTGCACAAATCGGGAATGAAATACAAATTATAGAAAAATCAGAGAAATTTATAAACCCCGTGACACTGAAAACTGACAGTACCATTTATTATTGTGACTACGCCGACTGGCGAAGTGGTTTTTTCCCTGGGTCAGTGTGGTATCTATATGAGTTAAGTGGCGACACTACTCTCTTATCATTAGCTGATAAATACACTTCGGCCATAGAAGAAGCCAAAAAACTGACTTGGCACCATGATGTAGGTTTCATGATAAATTGTAGTTTCGGCAATGGATGGCGAACAACTAAATTACCCAGATACAAAGAAGTCATGATAGAAGCTGCACGTTCATTAGCTACTCGTTTCCGTGAAAAACCGGGAATTATCCAATCATGGGATGTGACCCGCGGCTGGCAATCGGAACGCGGTTGGGAATGTCCGGTCATAATAGATAATATGATGAATTTAGAGTTACTATTTGAAGCAACTAAATTATCTGGTGATTCCACCTTTTATCATATAGCAGTGAACCATGCAGACCGCACTTTGAAAGAGCATTTCCGTACAAACGGAAGTTGTTATCATGTAATAGATTATAGTTTGGCAGACGGCATGGTACGGCATAGACAAACAGCCCAAGGATATGCAGACGAATCGACTTGGAGTCGTGGACAAGCATGGGCGATTTATGGTTACACTGTGTGTTACCGGGAAACTCATGATAAAAAGTATCTGAATCAGGCATTGAAGACTTTCCAATTTATGAAAACACATCCCCGGCTTCCCAAAGACTTGATTCCTTATTGGGATATGGATGCTCCCAATATTCCCAATGAACCACGAGACGCTTCAAGTGCTTCTTGTATAGCTTCTGCACTTTATGAAATTAGTACAATGGATGTGCCTGATGCAAACAGTTATAAGAACTATGCAGACAGTATTATGGCCTCTCTAGCCTCACCAAACTATCTGGCATCTCTTGGAAAAAATGGTAACTTTTTATTAATGCATTCAGTGGGCAGTATTCCTCATGGCACAGAAATAGATGTACCTTTAAATTATGCAGACTATTATTTTCTGGAAGCATTGAAACGAAAGCGTGACATTGAAGAAGGCACACACTAAGTTATACAGACAAACACAGAAATATTTCCTCCCGTTCTTCGGGAGGAATGCCACAGCCGGTATCGGTTACTTCAATTCGTAACTTACTTTGTGCCTTATCCAACTTTATTTTAAGAGTTACAGATCCAGAATCTGTAAATTTATTAGTATTATCAAACAGGCTCTCTATCACTAGCGACAAATGCAATTCATTGGTGGAGATAAACATTTCCCCTTTTGGTAATTTCACCAATACAAGTACCATAAAAAGTCTAATTACTAAAAAACTCCTGTTCTTAGTTTCCAAACGGTAATTTTCATAGTTCAATTGATCTACTCCATACTTTACAGGTAGTTCACTAAATTATTTTTTCAGACTAGAAGAATTAATGGAATCCTGCGCTTGTATATCTTATAATATTCAGAAGACTATCTTTGGTAGTAGAAATACTACCTCCTATCACGACAAGAATTCCCCAACAGATATCAATATATACAAGTGATGTATTTCATAATATCAGATTATTAAGGTACGAATATACAAATAATATAAAAATGTAGCAGCAGTTATTCCTCTATTATTAGAATTTACACAATAATGGGCAATTAATCCACTTATTTTCTAATTATATGCTTTAATATTGCATCGTAGATATTTTTTGGTAACTATGAAATTATTAATTATTAAACATCAAAGATATGGTAAAAAAGTTAGTTAGTGTACTTTGTATATGTGCATATTTTGGACTTGCTCATGCACAAATACCACAAGAGATTTGGAAAGAAAGTGAGCAAATAGAAAAACAAATCAAAAAGACTTCTTTTCCCGATCGTGTGTACAACATTAAAGATTTCGGTGCCAAAGAAGGAAATAATGGTGAAATACTCTGCCATGAAGCAATCAATCTAGCTATCCTCACATGCAGCCAGACAGGTGGAGGAACTGTATTAGTTCCACCCGGAGAATTTCTAACAGGTCCTATCACACTGAAAAGTAATGTAAATCTGCATTTGGAAGAAGGTGCCTATCTAAAATTTTCTTCAGAGAAATATCTATATACTCCAACCGTACTCACTCGTTGGGAAGGAGTAGACTGTTACAATTTGCATCCATTAATTTATGCTTATGGTGAAAGCAACATAGGCATTACCGGTAAAGGTATTATAGACGGACAGGCCAGTAATGATAACTGGTGGAGTATGTGTGGTGCTCCACACTATGGCTGGAAGGAAGGGATGACAGCTCAAAAAAATGGCGGCAGAGACAAATTACTGATGTACGCCGAAACATTTGCCCCGATAGATAAGCGCCAAATGACTTTTGAAGACGGTTTACGTCCCCAACTTATCAATCTATATCGTTGCAACACTATTTTAATAGAAAATGTAACATTGAAAAATTCTCCGTTTTGGGTTATCCATCCTTTATTTTGTGAAAGTCTGACAGTGCGTGGGGTTAAAGTTTCCAGTCACGGTCCCAATAGCGATGGCTGCGATCCGGAATCAAGTAAGAACGTATTAATTGAAAACTGTATATTCGATACTGGAGACGACTGCATTGCCATTAAAAGCGGACGGAATGCCGACGGACGGAAATGGAATGTACCAAGTGAAAATATCATTGTACGCAATTGCGAAATGAAAGACGGACACGGTGGTGTAGTTGTAGGCAGTGAGATTTCGGGAGGATATAAGAACCTGTTTGTTGAAAACTGCAAAATGGACAGCCCGAACCTGGAACGTGTCATCCGCATCAAAACCAACAACTGCCGTGGTGGTGTCATTGAAAATATTTATGTGCGTAATGTAGAAGTAGGTGAATGTCGCGAAGCCGTTTTGAAAATCAACCTGCAATATGAAAACCGTGAAAAATGTGACAGAAATTTCCCACCTGTAGTACGCCATGTGTATCTGGATAATGTTACCAGTGAAAAAAGTAAGTACGGAGTCCTGATCACCGGATATGACGACCGTGTCAATATTGAAGACATCCATGTAACAAACAGCCGTTTCAATAATGTAGAGAAAAAGGGAAATTTAATTACGGGAGCTAAGGATGTAGTACTGAAAGAACTGTATATCAATGGAAATAAGGTAAGAAAATAAGATAAAAAATCTTTGGTATAATGAGATGCCATCATACCAAAGATTATATCCTCTTTTGAGAACCTATTCCAGACACTCATCAAGTTCACGTATCAACTCTTCTTTATCAAGATGTCGCCCGATAAAAACTATTTTCTGCATACGATCTCCATATTTATCATCCCAATCCCGCAATAAGCCCGGCTCCTGACGTATTACCTCTATCAGTTCTTCTTCAGGTGCCGTAGCATACCATAAACCGGCTTCCTTCAACTTTTTCTGCACACCGGCCTGTTCAAAAAGAAAAGACATATCACGATTATTGCTGAAATAACAGACTCCTTTTGCTCGAATAATATTACGACTCCACTGGGTGGATACAAAACGATCAAATTTATGGATATCAAAAGCCGGACGACGATAATACACAAAAGTACTGATGCCATATTCATCCACTTCACTACCTTCATGATGATGATGGTGTGCATGCTCCTCATCGTGATGATGATGCTCATGCTCCTCCGCTTCTTTTTTCTGCTCTTCCGTAAGGGCACTCTCTATTCCACGTATCCAACCGGCAGAAGTGGCAGTACGTTCAAAGTCAAATGCTTCAGTATAGATTATCTTATCCAAATCTGCATCAGCATAATCACATTCTATTATTTCAGCTGCAGGTTGCAATGTACGGATAATCTGTTTGATACGTTCCAATTCGTCACGTTTCACTTCCGAGGCCTTATTCAACAATACAACATTACAAAATTCAATCTGTTGGATAATCAAATTTTCAATATCCTCTTCGTCAATACCCTTACAGGTCAAATCGTTGCCACAAGAAAACTCACTTTGCAGACGCAAAGCATCTACCACAGTCACAATACAATCCAAACGACATCCCCCGTACGTATTCCCCATACTTGAAATAGAACAAATAGTCTGTGCGATAGGAGCTGGTTCACAAACCCCACTTGCCTCAATCACAATGTAATCAAAACGCTCCTGCTTCATAATATCATCTATCTGCTCCACCAAATCCATCTTCAAAGTACAACAGATACAACCGTTCTGAAGTGCTACCAAGCTTTCGTCTTTCTTTCCTACAATCCCCCCCCGCTGTATGAGGTCGGCATCAATATTCACCTCACCGATATCATTGACAATAACCGCAAACTTAATACCACGTTTATTAGAAAGAATATGGTTCACTAATGTCGTTTTTCCACTGCCCAGATAACCGGTCAAAAGCAGTATAGGAATTTCTTTTACTCTCATATAAAATTCAATATTACTTTCACAAAGGTATAGAATGATTAATTTCCAAACAATAGAAAACATCTTTTTATACCTTATAAACAAAAAAGACTCTTTACATACCCCCAGTTAGAATCCATTAAAATTCAATTCGCAGTGCAACATTTTTCAAAAAATGCTTTAAATATTCCAAGAGTATAACTATATTTCGCAAAACAAATTTATAATAACAATGAGAAACAAATTAGCACAAAAAATCAAATTAGGCGCAGCCTTGTTATTGATGGCGGGAACTTCAGCCTTCGCACAAACCTCCAATCAAATTTATACACCTACTCCTGAAAATATAAAAGCACGGCAGGAATTTCAAGATAATAAATTCGGTATATTCCTTCATTGGGGCATTTACAGTATGACCGCCCAAGGAGAATGGTATATGAACACTCACAACATCAACCGTAATGAATACGCCAAACTGGCATCCGGATTCTATCCTTCGCGCTTCGATGCTGCCGAATGGGTTTCTGCCATCAAAACCTCCGGAGCCAAATATATCTGTATTACCAGTAGACACCATGACAGTTTCTCAATGTTTGATACAAAAGAATCCGATTTTAATATCGTAGATGCCACCCCTTTCAAACGAGACATACTAAAAGAACTGGCAGAAGAATGTCAAAAACAAGGCATCAAACTCCATTTTTATTATTCACATTTGGACTGGTTTCGTGACGACTATCCGGAAGGAAACACCGGACATGGAACAGGACGTCCCAAAGGACATGGAAACTGGGCAAGTTACTACAAGTTTATGAATAAACAGCTGACCGAACTTTTGACTAACTATGGTCCTGTCGGTGCCATTTGGTTTGATGGTATTTGGGATCAACCTACCAACTTCAATTGGCAACTGGAAGAACAATACGCATTAATTCATAAACTGCAACCATCCTGTCTAATAGGTAACAATCATCACCGAACTCCTTATGCAGGAGAAGATTTCCAAATGTTCGAACGTGATTTGCCCGGTGAAAACAAAGCCGGTTTTTCAGCAGGACAAGGAATAAGTGAACTCCCTTTAGAAACTTGTGAAACAATGAACGGAATGTGGGGCTACAGAATTGAAGACCAAAATTACAAATCCCCTAAAGAATTGATACACTATTTGGTTAAGGCAGCTGGAAAAAATGCAAATTTGCTAATGAATATTGGACCTCAACCCAACGGAGAATTACCAGCTACAGCTGTAGAGCATCTAAAACAGGTGGGTAAATGGATGAATCAATATGGAGAAACGATTTATGGAACCCGTGGTGGTGATGTAGTTCCTCATACATGGGGGGTATCAACTCGCAAAGGTGACCGTTTATTCATCCATATACTAGATTTGCAGGATGATGCACTTTATATACCTCTGAAGGCAAAAGTAAAGAAAGCAATACAGTTCATTTCCAAAACTCCACTTTCTTTCAAACAGGAGAAAGACGGCATATTTATAAAACTGCCTCAAGTACCTGATGACATAGATTATGTAATAGAATTAGTCATTAAACAATAAAATAGCATTCATCTTTAAACAAGTGTCTTTACGTGAAAAACAAGAATATCTTTAGAAAAAGAGAGAAAATGTATTCTACACAAATCAGAAAAGAAACATGAGTAAGCTACATACATTACTCTTCTAAAAAAGAATTCGTCCTTGGATTATGAAAACCCAAGGACGAATCACTCTTAGTTTGTGGAGCTGGAGGCAGTCTCTGAATGATATTATCTGATTCTTAAAGAAATCACAAAACACTAATAATCAACATTATAACAGGATATCATCTACTTTATAACTTCAACCAATATCATATACTCTTAGAAATCGGGGGAGTAGTTAAAGGAGGTTACTCCCCCTAATCAGTCTTCGTATCTTCGCTCTTGAAATTAAGTGGATAGAACAAGGAAAACTAGTTTCTACTATCATGTATATTCACGTGATGTCAGCCTATTTTCCCTTTAAAATCTTCTCTTTAGATTCGCAGTAAATTAAGTAAAACGTATGAAAAAGACAAATTTTAGTACAAGAGCCTATGTTATGAAGAATGGGCAGGTAATGATCCGGGTAAGATGGAACAGTAAGAAGAATGAGGTCGGTTTCTCTATCGGTTATACAATTGATCCTCTAAAATGGGATAGTGACAAACAATTGGTAAAAAGTAATACGACCCATAAAATCGGTGGGAAGATTGTTTATGCCCGTGAGATTAACAATGCAATCCGTAGTTTCCTGGTCTGCATCGAAGAAGTGTTTGCTAAATATGATCTTCATTCCAAAATACCAACGACAACTGACCTGAAAGAGTTGGTGAATGAGAAATTAGGAAGAACAAAAGAAGTAGAAGTTATACAAGAAGATGAAAACAAAACATTAAAAGATATATTTTCTGATTTTTTACGACTTCGCCCACAAGAAGGAAATTGGAGTCAAAATGCACAATATAAATATGAACAAATGTGGCATCAATTAACAGGCTATGATCCTAAAATAGAACTGGACACGCTGAATAAGGATAAAATGGTTCAGCTAATGAACTGGTACATTAAAAACAATTATTGTAATCGCACCATTGTAAAACAATTTAAAATGCTAAAATCATTTCTCCGTTGGGTTTCCAGAAATGGCTATGTAATACAACCCGGTGTACTGGAGTTCAAGCCTAAGTTAAAAGTTATACCGAAAGCTGTCACCTTTTTAAAATATAAGGAACTGATGCATTTCTTCCACTATGAATATCCCAAAGAGAAGGAGCACTTGTCAAAAGCTAGGGACATGTTTTGCTTCATGGCCTTCACCTCACTCAGATATTCGGATCTGGCCGCACTCAAACCAGTCAACCTAGTAGATGGATACTTGGATTTCTGTACTGAAAAGACCGATGACAAACTGCATATCGCTTTGAATGAACATGCCCAGCAAATTATTGAGAAATATTCCTGGTATAAAGGTGATACTATATTTCCTGTTCCAAGCAATCAAAAATTAAATGATTATTTGAAAGAAGCCGCCAAACTCGCCGAACTGGATCGCGAAATATCCCAGGTTTATTTCAAGGGTAATACCAGACATGAGGATACCTATAAGTTCTGGGAACAGATCAGCTGCCACGATGCAAGAAGAACTTTTGTATGTTGTTCCTTGGCTCTTGGCATTCCGGCTAGCGTAGTAATGAGTTGTACCGGTCATTCCGATTATGAAAGTATGAAGCCTTATATCGAAGTGGCTGATGAAACACAGAAGATGCAGATGGAGAAATGGAATACCCATCAATACAAATCGGGAATCATAGAAAGTATGGAAAAAATGACTTCGGAACAGCTAAAACAACTTTTTGAGTATGTGAAGACTATAGCTTAACAAAAGGATTTATTATATTTGGGGCAGTATCTAATTTTAAGATACTGCTTTTTTAATAAATTCAAATTTTTAAGATGATGAACAACGAAGATAAATTCTATCGAGACTTGATTAAAAAATTCTTTGACAATTTTTATTATTTCATCAAAAAACATCCACAAGACAGAAAACCTCAAAGTAAAGAAGAGAAAATTTTGTTGCCTTTCTTACTGCAATGGATGAAAGAAAGAAAAGATAGGAAAATCATCAAAGACGAATTTAATCAAGTATATAAAAAAGGATGGATACCTATATATTCCGAAGAGAATGTACAGAAGATGGATGCTTATTTATTATGTACAGGTATTACATATTCTGTATGTGAAATGCTTATAGCTAATAAGTTAATTGATTCAAAAGAAGATATATATAATCTATTTAGGAGAAGTAGCACAAATAAATTTCAGATTTCAGAAACAGATTACAAAAAAATTCTTTTTATATATTATTGTATGCACTTCTATAATACAGATTTATTACAGAAGAGGGGAATTGAAAGCAAATTTGTATTCATAAATAAAATTATAAGTAATATTGTCAAAAAGGAAATAGTTTCCAATGTGTATGAAGAAGCTAGTAAAGATATTTCAGAGAAAACCAAACTTTCGATTCAAAGGAATTTTCACAAAAGTTTCAGTGACAGTGTTTGGGAATCCATAGATTTCATTTTAAAAAACTATTTTGCCCAAGAGGATATTGTACTGCAATATAAAACTTGGAAAATGGAGAAGGAAATGGATACTGAGACACTGAAAAGAAATCTTTTTTATTCATTAGTCATTAGAATCCCATTAAGTCAACAAAAACAATTTTTCGTTTCCTTATTATATTACTGGCATTATGGGTTAGTTGAAGGACATTATGCAGACACAATATTCGATGGTCTTCACGGAGAATTTGGTCTTGAAGAGAAAAGACTGCTCGCACGTTTACTGGTCTTGGAACAAAATAAAGAAACCTTAAAATATTTTCAAGAAAAGTACAAATCCTACTGCGACCAAAAACAGATTCCGGCAAATGAGCAAATCAAACCTTTAACAAGTTCTCTTGAATTAAAACCTGCCGAAAATAATAGTAGTTCAGAAGAACCGAAAGGATTATACCAATTAGATATACCTGAAGGATTTGATGACACCAAGTTAAACATTTTAGTTGGATTGTTGGAGTCCAAATTAAAATTTATAGATGTAGATGATAAAAATTCATTGGCATACTTTTTAGGGAAGGCTACTCCTAAGCCACCTAGGGGATATAATATTAGATGGAAAGGATCAATATATAGCCTAAAATATTTTTTTAAACAATTATATAAGAATATTGCCAGCGGTACATGGATTTCAATACATAGAGTATTCATGGTAAAAATCCGTGGGGAGTATAAACACTTAGAAAGCTACTTGTCACTTTCAAATTTATCAATCCCTAAGTGTGAGGAACGACTAGGAGAACTCTCCATAACAGCAATCAACGATTGTATTAACCTTGCTAAAAATAGTAAAACCAAAAAGTAGTAGCTATTTAGATTAGAACAGAATTAGAACAGAACTAGCGTCAGATTAGATTAGAAGAAAAACGCTCTAATCAACTATTAATTAAAGCCATACGTATTTTTGCGTATGGTTTTTTTTATAAAACTTTGCACCGTTGAATTCAACGATAGTATTATCAACTAAATAAAAATAATGGAAGTAATAAAAACAATCCAAGAACTCCTATCAGGAAAAGTAGTAGTTCTAACCGGTGAAGAATTAGAAAATGTTCTTCAAAAGTGTAAGTTGACGGAAAGTAACAAAGAAGAGAATGGCCCTGATTATTCCGGACTGCCAAGATTTGTTACAGGGTTGAAATCTCTGGCTGCGACCTTGAAAGTTTCATTGAGCACAGTCAGCAGATGGAAAGCCAAAGGGTTGCTTGACACCGTAACATTTCAAGATGGGAAATCCGTATTCTTTGATGTATATGGTGTACTGGAACTTTTACGGGTGAGTAACCAAAAGGGGAAATACAATCAATCGAAGTATAACAATAAAAATTGATTATTATGAATTCTAATTTAGAAAATGCTATGGCTAAACAGACAGAGCAGGCAGCCATCCAAGCGATGGTAGAGAGTATTAACAATGGTATGACACCTCAGGGTAGTGCTACGCCTGACAGTGACAGTAGCGCAAAAGAGAAGGAGCAGTCAGCACAACTGCTTGCAAATAGTGTGCAAATAGATGGGGAAGCCCTCAAAGCTAAACTATTAATAAAATTAAGTAATGGTGAGAAGGTAGGAGTTTTTGATTTCCATAGAGCCGGTGGAAAATTTGCATATCTTGATAAAAACCGGTTAATCGACATGAAACATGTGGAGTTTCTGTTTGGCTCCTTCAAGCGTGTCGGTATGCTAAATGACATTAAGGTTGTAGCAGCCCGAAAACTGATAGAAAAAGGTCATATTCTTAAAGATCGCGCAGGCAATATTCTTACATTAGCCACTCCTAATATAGATATGTATTATTGCATTCTTGACGGGCAGCACAAAGTGGATGCGCTTGCTCTTTGGCTAGCTAGTGAAGAGACCAGAAACATTCCGTTGGATGCACGAATGGAACTGGTGAATATTCCTAAAGATGTTCCTATAGGAGCATTTATTGGAGAATATAATCTTGCCTGTAAGAAATGGAATCATCGTGATACCGAAACACTTCTGGTACAGACCTTTGAAAAAGAGGGCAGGACTGTTCTTTCCAGTATAGAAAAATGCGTGAATGAGGATAAGATGACCCAGCGTGCCGCGTGGAAAATTTACAAGATGATTGACGGTTATAGAAAACAGAAATTTGAGGATGCGCTGTTTTACAATAAACTGTCTGATGAACTTAGAGGTACGGATGCTGAAATAGAGCGTGGAGACAGAATACGCAGAGCCATCCAGGTAGCATGTAGAAATGAAGTACGGATGAAGAGGAACAGTGCCATCATTGATGCTGTCATTGCAGCCTATAATGCCGTTTCTGATGTACAGAAAGCTGAAACGATGGATCAACTGATGCTTTTTATCACTTCTTTGTCCAAACAGACACTACTTGCCGCCATAAAAGCAGATTCTGTAAACCAAAAAACAGAAGTAATAACCCAAGCATGGAAAAATTTCCAGAAGGAAATCAAAAAGGATGGTAAAAAGGAAGAGTACGAGGCTTTGGCTTTAAATGCGGAAGAGGAGTACGACAGGATGGTTTCCAGTGTAGCCTCACCCAAAAAATCATCCAATCTTGACAAAATCAAAAAAATTCTTTCATAAAACAACTTCCCCCATCTTCGTGGTGGGGGATCAACTATAATTTTAAATGATGAAAAATCAGAACAAAGAGTGTAATGGTGCATTATATTCAGGCGATGGAAAGGTATTTCTAAAGCTATTGAATCAAGAGTGCTGTTATTATGCTGTCGAAAACGGAACAGAGAGTATTTCGGATAATGCTTTTGCTACCCTCTCTTTTTCCAATAAGACCGAATTCTTGGATTTACCTGACTCGGTTACTAAATTAGGTTCAGGAGCTTTTCAAAGGATGGCTCTAAACTCAATAGCCATTTCTCCAAAGGTAACAGAAATACCGGAAAAGTTATTGTTCGGCTGTACCAATCTTGAACATGTACACCTGCCGGAAGGAGTGGAATGCATAAATCGGGAAGCGTTTTGGAAGTGCCCAAACCTAACCCGTATCACATTACCACATAGCTTGAAGGAAATCATAGGAAATCCTTTTGCCTATTCCGGTATAAGGGAAATTGACAACCTGTCTGAATATTTCAAAATCCAGGATGAATGTCTATATACGGCTGACGGTACACTGATTTTTAATTTTTCTAACAAACGGGAATTTGATGTGCCGTTCTGGGTTATGGAAATAGGCGGGAGTGCTTTTGAGGGGAATGTGTATATGGAGAAAATCAGTTTCCCCAGGTTAATTAAAATTGCCCCCAGAGCCTTCGCAAATTGTACTTCATTGACTACAATTTCTGTTCCCCAAAAGACAAAACATCGCTTTAACGTAGGAAAAAACAATTATAAACTGATAAAAGAACGTGATGATGAAAACATTAGATCAACTTAGGAGTGATGGATATATTCTCTGTCTCCCTCAAAGGACCAAACTTGATACCGGAATCATCAACAAACTACAATGCCGGTTGAAGTGCCCTTTAGAGAGTAAGATAATACTTCATGTGGTATCTGCTTACGATTATCTGGTACGTGATATTTCCATAGTTGATGATAACGGAGACCTTGTTACTTCCCTTGATGACGCTCTGGAAAAGAAGCTGGTTATTGTCGGGAAGGATCTTAACCTTTGGTATGCTTTACAACAATCCGCAATCAGGGATGAGGAGATTGGCATTGAAATAGTCTCCTATAGGTGCTTGAAATTCTGATATTAGTCAGCAAGCATAGGCGCCGGCTTGCTTGCTCATAATTGAACTTTCTAAAAACTTTTGGATAATGAGAAAACAAAAAATTCCCATTACAGCCCTTTCTATGCCTGAAAACATCCCGGGTATAGAGTATAAATGGCTTAGAAACAGGTGGATGTTGAGTTTTAATAATAAAATAACAATGAAAAAAATATGAGTAATAATACAAAAATCTCGTGGACTAGCATTTCTTGGAATATAATGACAGGTTGTACTCCGATAAGTGACGGATGTAATGATTGTTATGCGAAAGCTATGGTTAAACGACTACAAGCTATGGGACAAGCGAAGTATCAGAACGGTTTTACTCCGACCATACATCCCGAGTGTATGAACGAACCCTTTTGGTGGAAAGGCAACAAGCTTGTGTTTGTGGTAAGTATGGGAGATTTATTCCATAAGGATATTCCGTTTGATTTCATCGACAAAGTAATGGAAGTTATCACTAAATGTCCACAGCATACATTCCAGATTCTGACAAAACGAGCAGAGAGGATGTATGAGTATTTTTCGACTCATGCCATTCCTGAAAATGTCTGGCTCGGTGTTACTGTTGAGAATCAGAAGGTGAAAGATCGCATTGATTACCTGAAGAAACTGGATGCTCCGGTACGGTTCCTCAGTTGCGAGCCTTTGTTGGAAGACCTGGGAGCACTTGACTTGTCTGATATTGATTGGGTTATCGTTGGCGGTGAATCTGGTAATAGAGCCAGAAAGATGGAAAAGGACTGGATTTTGAATATTAAATCCCAATGTGACGTTTCCACAGGTACAGCTTTCTTTTTTAAGCAATGGGGAACTTGGGGGGCTGATGGAGTGAAACGTAGTGCTAAAGAAAACGGGTGTCTTTTGGACGGAAAAGAATACCACGCTTATCCGACTCCAAGAAAGATAAAACCTTGACAATAAACAGTGGGGAAGCCTAAATATACAAATAACAAGGCTTCTCCACAAATAATCAGATTTAGGAATTTCAGAGCCATAATCCGCCCCAAATCGCTAAAACGCTCCTCTGTAACCTTATGAACCTTATTCCTGAAAATGATTTTAAAATTAAATAGCATATCCATTGAAGGTTCAGAATCTTCATTGGATCGTCAGGAAAATACTGCTCCTGATGTTATCGTCCAAAAAGTAAGTATAACTCCGGAAAAATTCAAAGATGATGTCGAAGCACTGGTAAAGTATATCGGTGAGGAACATTTCGTTTCCGGTCTCAACATTGAAGTTACATTGAGTGAATTTCTTGCTGTAATTCCAAGAAAACGTAGAAGATGCGAAGCGTATAACTCTTTGGTAAAATACCTGAGAGAAGAAAGAAACATTTTATTAACCATTAAAAGCAATAAGAAGAATGTCAAAGATTTATAAGAAACAACCGCTTGATATAGTAGTCAGTGGTATAACGCTAAGATACAGCATGAAATATAACATTTGGGTAAATTGGGCTGGAACTCGTGCTTATCGGAAATATAATGATTCGTCCTGGAATCGTTTTTTACAGATCCATACTGATATAAACGGTTCAAAATTCCTGAATGTCAAACCCAAAACCGTTCAATTGGATGAAGCTGTTGCCGATGCTTATAACCCCATGCCTAAAGACGGAAAGAAATATAAGTTGGTACATAATGACGGGAACCCTGGGAACTGTCAAGCCAATAATCTTGAATGGAAAGAGGTCAGGAAATATGGTCCATTAGCTACCAGACGTAAGATTGGTAATGGTCTGACTGTAACCGTTGAGGGGAAAATATTCGATAAAGGCAAAGAACTGCCGATTGAGAAGGAGACAGGTGATAGAGATACAGATCGAATGGTGGCTATAAGTCCTAAAGTAAGGTATCGCAGGAAAAACAACCGATGGGGAAACTATGATAATAAAAGTGCGAATATTGATGACCTGATGGCTAAAGCTGATTTTGTGGACGGGGATAAATCCAAAATGAAAAGACCGAGAGTGCTTCATAAGAACATGAATTATCTTGATTTTCATGCTGACAATCTTGAATGGGTGGAAGAAAGCAGTCCTGAATATCAAGAGTATATGAAAAAGAAGAAGGAGGATATGGATAAGCTGGAGAAAGAACTTAACCGCAACAATCCCAATTTCAAGTTACCAGACAATCAATAAATGAATAATCAGGGTTGGTCGGAGATGATGGTATGGAACGAAGTGGAATGTAATACATAACTGCAAGACAAGGTGTTATAAAAAAGTCTGCAAATTAGGTACAAATGCTTAAAGAATAGTGTTTTTGTAAGTTTTTTATAACATCCCTTCGGGTTATGTACCATAACTCATACTTCGTATTAGGCTTCTGTCTTCGACTAACCCCATATAAACTAATGACTAATGAACAAGATAACATTAAATGTACCTGCCGGAATAAAGTATCTGTCAGAATGGAAGGAGTTATGGAACCTTCTGCCTATGAACCAACACTATATCCTGAATAAAAGGATTTGTGGTTGTGGAGCTACTGAAGCCTATATCGGTTCAGACAGGAAAGTGATATTGGCCAGTCCCAGAAAACAGCTCCTCTATAACAAGTATTCACAGCATCTCTCCGACAACCTCCATCTCTACCGTTATCAGGGAAACCGTGAGAAGTATTTTGAGAGCAAGTCTTATTCGGAAAAGGATGTCTTTGCTTTTAACGATGAACTAAGTAAATATATAAAATCAGGTGGGAAAAAGATCCTTACCACTTACGACTCACTCAGGAAGATAAAGGAAGTTCTGGTAGCTGATGGTGAAGACCTGGATAAATGGACTGTGGTAGTGGATGAGTTTCAAGCCATGTTCTATGATTGCCAGTTCAAGCCTACAACGGAATATGAGTTCGGGCAGATCCTGGGAGCTTTCAGTACTGTGGTCTATCTTTCAGCCACACCTTTCCTGGAATCCTACCTTGACATGACCCGACAATTCAAGGATATGACTTTCTATGAACTTTTATGGCCTGAAAGTATGATGCAAATTCCGAAAGTGGAGGTTATAAAATCCAAAAAGTCTGTCTTCAAACTATGTAGTGAGCTGACCGGCAAATACAGGGAAGGAAAAGGAAATAGTACTGTCGTGGATGGTAAGGAATTTGTAGCGAAGGAAGCTGTTTTCTATATCAATGATGTTTCCGTTATAAAGAATATCATAAAGAAAAATGGCTTGAAGGCGGACGAGGTAAACATAATCTGCTCTTCCAAATCAGAAAACATCAAGAAACTGAATGAATTATCCAGGGAGGTGGGAGAAAAGTTTATGATCGGTGATATTCCGGGTAAGGGAGAACCGCATAAGATATTCACCTTCTGTACTTCCACCGTATATATAGGTGCTGATTTCTATTCCACCAACGCCTATTCCTATATCTTTGCCAATCCGCTGGTGAAAAGCATGACCGTGGATGTTTCAGTGGATTTACAACAGATAATAGGTAGACAGAGGCTTGATACAAATCCGTTCCGTAATACAGCCACTCTTTACTTTAATACCCGAAAATCAAAGGTTACGGAAGAGGAACTGGAGAACTCAATCAAGGAGAAGAAGGATAAGACAAAGAAGCAGATTGATAATTTTAATGCGGTTCCGAACAAGGATGAACAATTGCAGATGATGGAAAATACAATCAGGCAACAGGGACATAAGGAACACTATTGCTGTATTATCAAGGATGCGGATAATAATGTCAGAATTGTTGAGAATGAAATCCTTGAAATATCTGAAAGAAGAGCATGGGAAGTTACAAACCGGATCTATAACAATGATTTTTCCATGTACCGTGCTTTAAGGGTTGGTGCTGTCGTTACAAAATCCTCAGGAAGTGATGATCCTGAAGTACAGCGGATTTTCAAGGAGTGGAATCTGGATAATCAGTTCCCTAGAAAAGCCAGACTGTATTGTGACCTATATGATAATTTCCCTGAACTCTTGGAGGACTGTACTTTCATAGAGGGCAAATATAAGAAATATCATGACGCTCTTGGAAAAGAAGGATTTGAAGCGTTATGTTGGAGGGAAGACTGTATCAGACAAGCTATCGAACCTACTCCTTTTGACAAGCTACCCAAGGATCAGATAGCAGTGAAACTAATAGATGCTTTGAAGACAGACAAGACTTATACCAAATCAGAAGTCAAGGATTTACTTCAAGGTATCTATAAGGAGCTGAATATAGCAGGAAAACCAAGTGCTTCTGATATATCCGAATATCTGACCTGCGAGGATAGGACTGTCAGGATGAAAGGTAAATTGATAGCGACTTTCAAGGTAACATCACACTTCAGAACAAAAATATCACTTTTCGGCAGGATTACAGACATCAATCATCCACAGGAATATGATATAGATAAGGTATTGGATATAATCAAGACCGGCAGCTATTATCATGTCGCCGAAAAAGTTGATGCGGTAAGAAAAGCCAAAACCAGGGAAGAAAAAGAGAAAGCCAAGATGAAACTTCCGGCTGTAACATGGAACGGAACTTTCAAGACCAAAAACAGGAACGACCTTATACACTACTCTTCATTTACTGCTCTTGACTTCGACCATATTCAGCCGGAGAAGATGGATGAGTTCGGAAAATGGTTACAAGGGTTCTCATGTGTCTATGCCTATTATATCACTCCAAGCGGTAAGGGTTATAAAGCCATTATTCTCCATGACAATTATGAGCCGCTTTACCATTATGACTTGTATAATCAGCTCTTGAAGTTGTTTGATTGCCCTGAGATAGATAAGAGTACAACGGATTTGGCCAGAGGTAATTTTCTGAGTTATGATCCGAACCTATGGAAAAATCCGAAACCTGAGCCGTTTCACTTTGTCCCATCCACCTCTGAACCAATTATACCCGAAACTGTTACAGAAACCATAATAAAGGATGAAGCCGGAAATGAAATAATGACGGAGGATGATTCTTACGTAGCCAAGTTCCTGAACACTCTGAGCAGACAAGTTGTTTCCGATGACAGTATAATTCGTATTCTTGGAACTATTTGGACCGGAAAATCAATAGCCAACGGGAGAAACAATACGGCGATGTCCTATGCTGGCGTTCTATGTAAGGCAGGAGTAGAGAAAGACAGAGCCAAATCATTCATCGAAGAGCTTATTCCGGATTTTGATATTACTGAAATAATTGAATATGCCTACTCTCATAATACTTTCGGATGTGAACGTAGGAAATATAAATCAAGAAAGAAATAGCCAATAAAAAGAGGAGACTGAACCATACAAAGTTCGGTCTCCTTCATTTTTTTCCACATCACAAGAATCAAGTCCTGTAAGTGATCTTTTTTAGGAACACTCAGCCCAATAAGATTTATTATTTTACAGATCACAACAGGACTTGATAAATACAAAAATAGGAATAATAAACCCAAGATCAAAACGGCTGCATTTTTATATTCAGGATAGGCTCTTCCACTATTCTTACAACGGGACTTTTTTAATTTTATTGTGAAAACCCTAAAATCATCTGTTATGGTCTGTGAAAGACAGTAACGGCTCTATCCATCCACCCATTTCAACAAGCAATATGAAAAACAAAGAGGCTACCCCCTCCTTCCGAAATAACCTCTCCACAAAACTAAATTCTTTGATAATCAGCCTGTCCTGCCTTCATAAGTATGAACAAAATAAATTTATATTTTACCCAGCAATGTTATAAAGATATGCAGGCTCCATGGCATAAGTAAGTTATATACAACTAAAAAAAACGCCACCATCATATTGAAAGCAACGTTGAATAAGAAATCACGTCCTAGTTCTCACAGATCGAAAATAATATAACATAAAATACTTCTTTCTTCATAACAAGACTATCTGTACAAAATTAAGGCAATAATTCAAAGGATACAAATAAAAAAGGTATCCATGAAAACAGATACCTTACTACTACAATAGATATTACCATCAATTCTTATTTCAAATGCACCTTGAACACCAACCCACCGGAAAAATAACGACACCTATTAAGTTCCACTACTGCATTTATATAGTCTTTCCAGAAACTGTATTCCATTCCTATATTTACCTGATACTTCGAGCCATCAGAATCAAATGTCAGATCAGATCTCACATCAGTATGACCCGGAACAATCTCACCCATCAGATTCACACCATTAATAATCCTGTTCATCAACGAGCCATTTTCTTTCAGGTCAAAACGAAAATTAGCACCGAAAGCTGGATTATTAAGCTTGTTATCAAAACGGTTGCTATAAATCCATGAGATATGTCCACCCAATGTACCGATATTATCAAAATAAAAATGTTTGGTTATAGCCAGATAGTAACGGTTCAAGAAACCATTTCCATAATCCTGTTCCGACTGATTTGAAAATGAACCACCATTGGCCGAATCTCCAATCCCATCATTAGCACCGACAACTATCTGGGGAGTCCATGATTTCCACCAGCCTTCTTTCCAGATTCTGAGACGGAAATGAAAAGAACGGTCCTGATTGACAAACTTACCATAAGTAGAAGGAACCCAAAAAACGGAACGATTACCATAATCCACAGGAACAGCCTTATGACCGGTACATAAATAACCTGCTTCCAACCAGGGAAAAACTGTTATATTGATATAGTAATTCCATGTATCATACCACCATCTCGGTACTGTAGCGTGATGATTCAACCAGTTACCTCCAACCATGAAAGTCTTGTCCCTCTGCATATCGGCTGTAGGCATATTCATTAATCCGGTTGTACCATAATTGATCTGGGAAATTACTGTTGTCGGTATAGAAAACAGAAAAACGAGCAATACGCTTATGAAAATTCTATTGGATCTCATTCTTCAAATTTATTTTTTAACCTGTACCGTTTCCATTTTTTCTTTTCCTCATGACGCATAATCACCACCATCAACCTCACATCCATAAAAAGAAAATAAGTTCCAAAAATCATAAGAAACAACCACCATCCATACTCAACCCATATGGCAACATGGTTCACAAGATAAAATAAAACAGTTATACCTGTCCAGAAGCAAAAAGTAAGAACCAACATGGATTTCCATATCAATTTTACCGCGAAATGATAAAGACGGAAAGAGGGAATAATCATCAGAATTTCTTGCCGAAAGCGATATTGAGGAAAGTCTTTACAAGAATTTTAAAATCGAAAAACCAGGAACGGTGCTCAAGATAGAACAGGTCATAACGAAGACGACGAAGCATCTTCTCCATTGTATCGGTATAACCGTTATAAAGCGTGGCATAAGAAGTCACCCCCGGACGTATCTGATATAAAAAACGATAACGTGGATCATGTTCCATTATCTGGTCAATATAGAATTTTCTTTCAGGACGTGGACCGATAAAGGCCATATCACCGATAAACACATTCCATAACTGAGGAAGCTCGTCCAGATGATGCTCACGAAGAAACTTGCCTATTTTTGTCAATCTCGGATCTTCCCCACCTTTATATAAAGCCGGTCCGAACTTCTCAGCATCCAGACGCATACTTCTAAACTTATAGATATTGAACGGTTTACCAAAACGTCCTATTCTTTCCTGTTTGAAGATAGCAGGACCACCATCCTCACGCTTTACAGCAATATAACAGTATAAAAACAAGGGAGAAAAAATGATCAGTGCGAAGAATGCAATCAAACAGTCCCCTATCCGTTTGACATTACGTTGAAAAGCATTCATCCCGTCAGGAATGAACGCATCAGTCTGTTGTTCCATATTGTTTTGATTGATTTAATATGAAAATATAATAGATAATCTCAACATCACATTGATAATGGCGAGAGAAAAGCGACAGAATTTCAAGATTTCAAATAAACAATTCTAAAAGAAAAGATAACTTCTTTATTTAGCAAACTTTCTGAGACCTAATATTCCCCAATAGAAAGTATAAAGGCAACTTCTCAACAATCCTAAATGCTGATAATTATAATAGAACAAGAATTGGGAACGAATTAATTTTTTCTTTTTTCCAGTTGTGGATGAAGCCATCACACGATACCTCGCCAAAATTTCAGGATTACCATAGGCCACCTCTGCCAACTTCACAATATCAAGCCAATAGGCATAATCATCACGAATACTTTTTAATTCTTCTTTCAGATAAATCTTCCCATATTGAGAAGTATCATATAAACCGGTCAAACAGGCTATGTGATTAGTCATCCGCATCTGTTTATAGGTTACAACACTCTTTGCCCTAAAGGAAGAAAGTATTTCTTCTGATTTTTCATTGATTCTACGATAAGATGCATGTACGACAATCGCATTCTTTTCCTTCATTAATGTAAGTTGACTTTCCAAAAAATTAGGTTCCCATAAATCATCCGCATCCAATAAAGCAATGTATCGTCCTTTTGCCTCACGGATACCATTATTACGGGCAGCAGCTGATCCTTTGTTAGTTTGCTGAATTAACATGATTCGCTTATCCCTCTCCATATATTTTTTTACTATCTCTACTCCGTTATCCTTGGAACCATCATCTATTATTATCATTTCCCAATAAGGATATGTCTGTTTTAGAACAGAATCTATTGTTTCTGAAATGTATCTTGCACCATTATACATGGGAGTTATGATAGATACCCAATTATTTGCCATCATCCAAATATGTTTTTTATTATTTCTAAATGAGAATAGTTATTTCTTGTATCAGGCTCTAAATAAGCACTTTCAGACCATTCATTCCAAGCATTAAAGAATATATAAGGCTTTTTCTCTTTACAAGCCTTATTTCTCAACTCTAACAAATACTTCTCTTTTTGTTCCATTGATAATTCAGTATATATTGTCGCCTTATTACGATATCTAGCAGTATTATCCCAATCAAAAAAAGCACTTTCATATATATCAAGTTTATAATCCGGATAATCATTCACAAAAGAATTTGCAAGTATATAATCCCATATTTTTATTGAATCAATAATCGTTTTGGATTTTAGCCGTAATCGAATCTGATTCAATCTATTTTGTAATTTTTCCGGTAATCCTCTCATACATTTTATACTCATCATTTTTTGACGATAAGGGTTTTTAGAAGCTGTATTAGATTCTCTAGGCTGAAATTTCAATAATCCATTATAGTTTTTTAGAAAATTAGGATTAGGAAAATCATAATTTTTCATTGCTATAAAATAAATTCCATCAAGTCCTGATTCTCTCGCAAGTTCATTCCAATAAGCAAACATATCTTCCTGTCCCTTCACAAAATCCGGATTATATATTAAAAACACAGGTTTATCATCTATATAAATGGCTCGTTTATCTTTAAAAAATGGTAACAAATAGTCAAAATGACGTTTCCACAATTCTTTATCTATTTTATGTGTCTGTTCTAAAAGTATTTCATTATTACCAATCCATTGTCGTGTCCAGCTACCGTTAGCCCAAGAAAGGCAAAAATGAATATCTAAATCTTTGTTCTTTAAAAAAAGTTCTAAAGGCTTTTCCAATATTAGTTTTCCATCAAACCAATAATGGTAAAAAGAAAATCCATATATTCCATATTGCTTTGCCAAAGATATTTGTTTAGCCAATACATCCTTATTACAAGGTGTATAATAATTACTATTTAATGGAATTCTAGGCTGATTATGGCCTTTGAATAAAGGAGAAGCTTCTTTCACCAGCTTCCAATCTGTAAAATCTTTTCCCCACCATATATCATTTTCTGGTATACTATGAAATTGTGGAAAATAAATGGCTATCAATTGAGGTCTCATTTTTACAACAAACTTTTATAAACATCCAAATGCATCTTGGCAGTTTTCTTCCATGAGAAATCCAATACTCTTTTGCTACCTTTTTCTTTCAAAGATAGAACACATTCAGAATCAGTTAATACTTTCTCTAAATTTAATAATATATCATCTATTGAATACGGGTCAAAATAAAGACCGGCATCACATGCTATTTCGGGGAAACAACTGGCTTTTGATAATATTACAGGACATTTATAGCTCATGGCTTCTAAAATAGGCATCCCAAATCCCTCATAGAAGGATGGATATATAAAGCATAGTGCATCTCTATACAAACATGCCATTTGGTTTTCTGATGCAGAAATACAAAAAACACGATTCTGTATTTTAAGCTCGGTAAACAGATTTAATTCAGATTCATCAAAAGATTTTCCTGTACATATAAAATCAATATTATCATACTTCTGGGCCATTATCGCAAATGCTCTTATCGCATTGTTGAAATTTTTATATGCGACCCTTGCACCTACAAACAACACATACGGACGGGAATGGAGCTTTGACAAAGGTAAATCAGAAATAGGTTCAGCTATTCCATGATATATAACTGTTATTTTATTTTCATCAATGTCCCATTCATTAATCAGATCATGCTTGGTAGTCTCACTTATGGCAATAATATGATCAGCCTTTTTAGCCGATTCCTTTTGATATTTCAACAGATCTGATCTCAACAAAAAAGATAATATCTGAGAACGATTTTGGTAAAACTGTGGAATTTTAACAAAATTAAGATCATGCATTGTCGTTACAAAAATCTTTGAACGAGGCAAACTGGATAAAGCATAGGTATCATAAAGTGTTTGATGATAGATATCATAATTACCCTTCCAAATATTAGCTAATGAATACATTTTATTTATATAATTCATTATAGCAAATTTCCCCTTAAAACCCATATTTGGAAAAAAAGGAAATGTTTTCTTAAGTCCGGCCTCATTTAAATAATAGTTATTTGACAGAAGAACAGATAGTTCATAGACATCAGAATCATACATTTCCAATATTTTTACAAAATATTTAGGAACTCCTCCATATTTATGCATAAATCCTAAATGGTCATACAATATTTTCATTGTTCAAAAAAAACATCTTTATAACGATTAAAAATATAACGTCTATTTTCATATGACTCTATTCCAAATATAAGATTGTCATATCTACACAACAATGAATCATTGGCATAGAACGTTTTAAAGACTCCGTATATCAAAAAAACTAATAAGAAGTACTTCTTTAGTTTTAAACCAAAATATGAATACAACATTGGTACAAGAAACCAATAAGCCACGATAAATAATGTAGACAGACGTCCACTTATAATAGAAAACTCTGAAAAATAAAAAAATGTAAAGAAATACATCATAAATATATTCAAATAAACATATTTATCACCATCCTTTTGAATCCTTTCATAATAAAAATACAAGACTCCACAAAACAATACTCGTTCTACATATCCAATAGTTATACCATAAAATGTAGAGTTATTCATATATAAAAGCAAGGATGCCTCCGTCCTTCCTCCTAACCACCCTATCACATTATATAATACAGGAGTTATATAATGTATTTTAAAGAGGTATAATAAATTACCAATAAGAAAAATCCATAAATATATTTTCTTAGACAGCCGCTTGTTCAAAAGGAAATATAAAGGTATATAAAGCAAAGAACTGGTATGAAAAGTCACACCTAACAAATTTATTAATAGATAAGGAAAAAACTTCTTATTTTGCAGATAAGGAATAGACAATAAAAACAACATTATTGATTTTGCATTACGCATTAAATTCACATCCATTCCTAATCCACCATAAACATAATAAGCTATAAATGCCAATACATAATACCTTGACTCTTTTTTAAATAACAAATGCAATATGAAGAGATCGATAAAAGCTGATATAAAATTCCAACCCCAATAATTTACACCTAAAAGCTTAATTATCAATGTATAATAAACAAAACCTTTTTCCCAATCATTATCTAATTCAAAACCTCTCAGTGTAAATGTTTCTGGAAGTTTTTCATAAGCTGCATAATACGAGATCCAATCTGAATAAATAAAACCTCTTAAACCGATAAACAACAACAAAGATATCCAAGTTACATTTTGTATAACAGAAATTCCTTCTTTACGGATCTTTTTCTGCTCAATTACAAATAAAATAAAAAGGTAAAGCAAAAAAAGGACATACGGAATAGAATAGCTTAAGCTGAAAACAGGCATATTTTTCATGAAAAATAAAATCCGTTCTTACACTTATAATTTAAATTACGATTCCGAACTCCAATTTTTTTTGCAGGAATCCCTCCTACGATTGTATACTCCTCAACGTCATGTGTTACTACAGCGCCAGCAGCAACCACAGCACCTTCTTTTACTGTAACACCTTTTAATACTATAGCATTCAAACCAATCCACACGTAATCTTCTATTATGACTGAATCATGCTCTTCAATAAAAGAACTAGAATTCACATCATGACTTCCAGTAATAAGACTGACGTTATGAGAAATAGAAACATTATCTCCAATTTTACATCCACCCCGTGCGTCAATAAAACATCCTCTATTTATATGGGTATTATTACCTACTGTAAAATGGCGTGCCCCCATCAAGTACAAATTCATGCCTATATAACTTTGAGAGCCAATACGCCCTCCCAATACATAATAAAATAAATGTCGTACAGACCACAAAGGAATATTTGAAATAAACTTATTACCTACAAAAAATATTATGAAATGATAAAAAGGTAATAAAAAAAACTTGAGTTTACGAAAGAACAAAAACAAGAACTTTATATATAATAAGAACCATCGTCTCAGATTAAAATTATTGTATGATACTATTCGATAATTATATAACAGACTTTGAAATGGATTATTAGACACTCCATCCATTAAATACGACAATATAAAGACATTCACTTTGTGAAATTTATATCCATCAATATACATTCTGTAGATGCAATGATAATCTAAAGCAAAACCTATTTTAGACAGTTTAGATAAATCAAATAAATAATTTTTCTGAACAGTTGCTTTGACAAATGAAGCACCATGCCTATATATCGGTTCCTCTTCCAGTCTACAAATTTCTGATATTGCGATCATTTGTTGCTTACAATTATCCTTTAAATTTAATCTAATAGAATCCCCATATATAATATCATATTCATTCACAAATCCACTAAAAACACTTTGAAGAGTAAAGTTGGTACAAAAAGTGTCTCCACTATTCATAAAATTAATCCATTCTCCCGTAGCAACAGCAATTCCTTTATTCATCGCATCATAAATCCCCTTATCCGGTTCACTTACCCAATAAGCGATTTGATCCGTATACTTTTTAATAATATCCACCGTTCCGTCCGTACTTCCACCATCAATAATGATATACTCAATATTGGGATAAGTTTGATTTATAACAGAAAGAATGGTCTGTTCTATAGTAGCAACAGCATTGTATGATACCGTTACAATTGAAATTAAAGGATCATTCATTTTTTCCAACCTGACAAATTTATAGTATTATTCATCTGAATTAGAACACTCTCTAATGCCAACTTTACATTTGAATCATTCAATTCAAACAAATTTCCATCCCCGATATCACTCATTGCCTTCATAGACTTCATAGACGTTATTTTTTTATTTTCATCTAAAACGAAGTTTATTTTAAAATCATGTCCCATATACCTGCATCCTTCTATTTGAGAATGACAAGCAACAAATACAGGAAATAATAATTGGATATAACTTTCCATATCTTTTATATCATAATCTGTTTTCAAAGAAAAGTCCTCTATCATTTTATCTTTATCCAGTCCCAATTCAATCATATAAACAAGTAAAGGAAACAAGGGAAGATCGGTAGAAAAAATAAAATCATGTGCTACAAATTTCGGTTGTTTGATTCGCGATTTTACATCAAAACTCCAGATATGTACATAATCCCGCAAGGATAAATTGTCTATTTGCTGTTTCATATTGATAAATTTATCAAAGATATTTTTCAAACCTATCTTCTTTTGCAACCGACATTTCAAAAGGCTGTTAGCTACCTCATGCAAAGAATAACGAAATGGTTTACAGGACAAGAACTTACACATATATCCTTCATAATTTGCTTCTTCACCATAGAAATGATGGAAAATATGCCCTGTCACCTCATAATCCATCACTAATACAATATTATCAAAACCAAATTTATTGGTATGCTCCTCAGTTTCATCCAAATGGACGCTGATAACATTTAACAGACGAAACAGGTGTTTAGGATCAATGCGGTCCAAATCTTCTACAATCAGAACTGTCTTGCTGTCATCCTCATGAATCTTTAAAAGAGCTTCCTCAATTGTTTTAGTATAAATATCATGTTCATAAATACCACCTTTCATTGAAAGGAAAGAGTCAAAATATTTTTCAGTTTTACACCTTCGCTTTTCATACTCCTGTTTGAGCGTTTTAAAAGTTTCCATTGTTTTTGTCAGTCTTTCTCCTTCGGGTATGAAATTCAACAAACACGCAAACATTTCATATGCAGCTTTCCATGAGAATGCAGATTTACAGATTTTTCCAAAATCAAGATTCTCCAATTTACCGTCTTCGTCCAATCGAAGCAATATATCCCGTTTAATATATTCAAATATATCATCAGTCGGAGATACTGAATAGTTCACCGGATGTATAGTTATATAATAATATTTTTGAAAATATTTTTCTTTAAATTTCTGTAGAAAATAAGTTTTTCCATCTCCAAATTTGGCTGAAAAGACTATCCGGCTGCTTGAATCCAAATATTGTTTAAAGTCCTCCATCCTCTTTTCCAAAGGAATAGCTATCGGCAATATCTTCACGTCCTTTTTCATTGTTGCAATTTTGAGATGAGACGATCCTGCCTACATATATATAAAACACACTTGGCGAAAGATTTTAAATCCTGTAAAACACTTTGTGATGAATCCAGCTTTACACCTGTAGATCCTGAAATACCAAGTTGCCTAACGGCAAAAGGAACATGAATAAACATATAACCATACAAACGACTTTCTGATATTGCCTCGTAAAGAATATGTTCAAAAAATATGCCCCGGCTGTCGTTTATTTCATTCAGCCTTTTCAAAAAATATAAAGAATAAAATTCCGGAGAGGCAACGAAAACCTCCGAATAAGCGACTTTTTCATTTAGATTCAAGGCTGCCGATACAGTTCTTTTATTGAAATGATGGAAGAAAAACACGCCACCCAATATTTGCTTTATATTCGTTACTATATGCCTGCCGGTTATTTTGACGATATAGTCATGATTATTTATGAAAGAAGAATGATTAAATGCATACTTGATGATTAATCCTTCGCTATAACCTTTTCCCAAAGCTTTATTATATCCATTACCATTGAATGATAGAATTTCAATACGCTTATTCTTGGCATATTCCTTAAAATGTGGAAGAAAATCATAGCCGGAATTCTCCACTAACAATATATCAAAATCTGTCTTTGTCAAATAATAAGTTATAGATTTTAAATATTGCTCCAATCTTATCTGAGGATTCTGTAAAACTGTAAAAGCCATTCCTTGAGGATTCACACAAGCTGTCAAAAATAACAGGAATTTTTTATTCATCTTTTTAATTATTGATTCCAGATACCCCGGGCAGTGCCTTTTATTAGCTTTTGTATCTGTAAACGTCCTACAATAGCTTGACATAAGCAAACTATAACAGGAACGGACAATACTCCAATCTCTCCCCAATATTCACATGCCATATTCATTGTAGGCAAGGCTATCAATGCAAAAAACAAATAAATGAGAGCTTGAATACGAACTTTTCCTATCCCGTTAATCATATACACATATACACCTACCAAAATTTGTAGCAAAATATACAGCAGAATAGTTACAGATAAAGAAAAAGGTATTTGTATATCACTGCCAATCCAAAATAAATAGAAATAATCACAGCTAAATAACATGACCAATGAAATTGGAATACATAATAACCACATCATTTCCAATTTCCTTTGAACTTTTGACATCCATAAGCCATCATGTTTTATATATGCATCCGTAAAGGCTGACCAAAATGGAGTTAAAATTATATTAGCAACCATATTCAGTACATTAAAATACTTATAGGCTATATTATACTGAGTCACAGCTTCCGGTCCTTCCACTCTAGACAAAATAATATTAATGAACTGGAAGATAAATAACATGGAAATCATGATAACAAAAAACTGTCCTCCTAATCCCAAAATCTTTTTAGTCAACGAAAAACGAATATAGTGCAATGACGGTGCTACAATCTTATATCTCCTTCCACAAAACATCAGGATAGAAACCACCACCAATAACAAACATGGAATTCCTGAAAAAGCCAGAGCCAAAGCACTCAAGTTTCCTGTCGTAATTTTCGTCAGAATATAAATACAAACAAAGGCCAAAACTTGTCCTCCGGTCTGTATCAGTGAAGCCAGGGCAGGTTTCTGATCAGCAGTCAGCATTGTGGTAAAAACACTGGCTACAATATTGATGCAGAAAAAACAGGCCAGCAAACCAAATACGATACGAAGTTCCTCATTATAAACCGCATCAATATTCAATATACTACTCCAGTTCAGATATTTGTTTACTATCAAGGTTATCAATAGAATAACAGAAAACAACAGGAACAGTACAGCATAAGTGGTACTGACATATTCTTTAGCCAGCATGATATCCCCCTTCGCTTTCGCTTCTGCAAAACGGTTACGAAAACCATGAGCAAACCCCAAGTCAAAATAGGACAACCAAGCTATAATTGAACTTAAAGTCAGCCAGATTCCATATTTTGTCGGATTAATATAATCAATGGTCAAAGGAACAACCTGCAATGAAATCAAAATACTGACACATTTCAAGACTAATGAAGCTGCGATATTTTTCTTTATGATAACGCTACGTTCATTACCTTTTGTAAAATAAGAGTAAATTTTAGATCTTATATTAACCATATAGTCTTTCTATACTAACTACTACTTCACAACACTTTCTTCACCGCCTGAATATGCCACCTATGATAATTTCCATTCAAAGCAGCCGGAGAAATAGACAGAACCTTATAATCAGGTTTGTCGTGATGAATAATATGTTTCCGAAAATAATCATCAGCCTCATCATGTGGAACAGAAGCCATCACGACATATTCAGGATAACCGGAAACCATGAACAGACTAATCTCACATCCCTGAAAAATATTATCCACCCGAAAGGCTGATCTTTCAAAAGCCACCCAGTATGTACCTATATTATAAAGGTGGATGAACTTCCCGTTGTTCCTCTCTCTCTCCAAGATATCCTTATGATGATCCTTTATCAGCATCTGAAGCCTGATTCCTGCCGGTAAAGCCTTAGTCATGATTTCTTTTCTTCGGTTCCTCATCTTCTCGATGGTGGCGGCCAGCTTGACCAGGTCGTCGGCTATCTTCTTTTTCTTCAGATACTCGTCAGGGTCCTCGATGGCGTCGTTGATGATGGAGAGGATCTTCTGCGTGACCTCCTCGCGTGTCATTCCGTAACAGGCTTTCAGCTCCCTCCATCCTTCCTGGCTGATCCACCTGCTGAGCGTCTGGCGGGCGATCCCCGTCATCTCGATGATCCTTTCCTGCGGGATTCCCTTGAGGTACAAAGCCTTGGCGGTATCTTTCGACTTATGTCCGGTTCTTGCCATAATGAATTGTTTTTTCTGCAAAGATGCACCGCGGAACGTCCCGAAGGCAAGAAAATGCGCGGGCGTTGCACACAATGCTGAAAGTGTTGCACACTTTTTTTGAACACCTTCCCTCCAGATGTAAGTTTGCGGCAAAATCAGACGGAAATGGGCAAAAGAATAAGAATAAGCAACGAAACGCTGAACTGTTACGGAACATGGGTGAGGACGGACGGGGTGGACCTGTCCCAGTACGAGCGGAACCCTGTATTGCTGTGGATGCACGAGAGAGGGTGCGTCATCGGAATGGTGAAGGATATCAGAAGGGAGAACGGTGAGATTACCGGAGAGCCCTGGTTTGACGATGTCCGGGAGGAGAGCAGGATGGCCAGACAGCAATGGGAGAAAGGCACGCTGCGCATGGGATCGCCCAATTTCGACATACTCGAACTCTCCGAAGATCCGGCACTCCTGAAACCCGGGCAGACCTGCCCCACGGTGACCAGGTCCAAACTGGTGGAATACAGCATGGTGGATATCGGGGGGAATGATGACAATATCAGCCTGATTTATGAAGGGAAACCGTTGAAACTCAGCAAGGGGGACGGCTCGCACAGTCTTCCCCTCCTGAAAAAAAACAATAACCAAAAAACTACACCTGAAATGAACAATGAAGAAATGAAAGCAGTCGCCCTGATGCTGGGCCTCACGGATGCCGCGACACTGACAGACGTGCAGAAAAAGATCAATCTCCTGCTGGAGTACCAGAGAGCGAACGGAGTGCTGCAGGCCGAGAAGGAGAAGCTGGAGAAAGAGCTTGACGGACTCAAGCTCTCGGGTATAACCGCCCTTGTGGATTCCGCCATCGGGGAGGGAAAGATCAGCGCCGACAGGAAGGATCATTTCATCTCCCTGGGGAAATCGGTCGGCGCGGAGTCCCTCAAGCTGACCTTCGAGGCGATGAACCCTGCCCTGCGCCCTTCCGCCATACTGGCCGGGAAATCCGGAGGAGCCGTACATGCGGGAGGCTACGAGAAATGGACGGATGTGCCGGAGGAGGAGCTCAAGCTGATGCGCTCCGATGACCCGCAGCAGTACAGACGTCTGTACAAGAAACAGTTCGGAGTGGACTGTCCTGAATTTAATTAACTAAAAATTAGAAGAGAATATGAAAAAGAAATTTATTCTGAAATTTTGGAACGGAACGGCCTTCAATATCATAATGGGGGTCATCCTTGCGTCAATGGTGGGGATCAGCCCCGCATACGGTGCGGCCTCGGGAATAGTTGTGCCGATGCTTCTTAAGGGATTCATGCCGGCCGGTGCCGCCATGGAGGGTGTGTACACCGAAGTATGGACGGGAGAGCTGGTCAGACAGCTCGGTGCGGGACTGACGGCGTCGTTCCTTGACGGGATACCGGACTATTCCGCAAGAGTGAACAACGAGATCATCCACCTGGTGGATGTGGGTGCCGATCCGGACGTGATGGTGAACAACACCACCTATCCCATACCCATACAGAATCTGGAGGAGAATGACATCCCCATCGGGCTGGACAAATTCCAGACAAAGGCCACCCGTGTGACGGATGACCAGCTTTATGCAATTTCCTATGACAAGTTTTCGCTTGATGTCGAGCGTCACAGGAACGCCATCGACCGTATCCGTTACAAGAAGGCTGCGCACGCCCTGGCTCCATACAGCCATACAGGCAAGACTCCGGTGATCCCCACCAGCGGGGAGGCGGATGCCACAGGACGGAAAAAACTGACCTTGAAAGACATCATCGCCTTGAAACGCGCCCTGGACAATGCCGAGGTGCCGGAGGACGGGCGCCGTCTTGTGCTGTGTCCGGACCATGTGAACGACCTGCTCGAACAGGACCAGTCGTTCAAGGACAAGTTTTACAATTATACCAGCGGCAAACTCCTGAACATGTACGGTTTCCAGATCTACACGTTCATCAACTGTCCGTATTACACCAAGGAGGGGGTCAAGGTTCCGTACAACCAGACTCCGGGTGAAACCGACCTGAAAGGATCCTTCGTGTTCTATGTACCCCGCATGTTCCGTGCGCAGGGCTCGACCAAGATGTATTATTCGGCTGCGGCCACCAGCCCGCAGACCCAGGAAAGCCTGGTCAACTTCCGCCATTACTACATCGTTCTTCCCAAGAAACAGGAGGCGATCGGAGCCATCTATTCGTGGGACGGTACCACTGTCCAGAAAAAGGACCAGGAAGTTCCGGCCGAGAAACGGTGGGCCGAGGTGAGACGGGAAGCGGTGGCGGCAGCGAGAGCGAAAGCCGCGTCTGAAGGAACGGATTCGGAAACCGATGAAATCGAGCCATGACCATGACACCAAGAGGACTACGAAACAATAACCCCGGAAACCTCCGCCTGTCAGGTGACAGGTGGAAGGGTCTCCGCCCGGTGCAGACGGACAAGGAGTTCTTCCAGTTCACCGACATGAGATACGGCTACCGTGCCATGCTCATCACCTTGAGGAACTACCGGAAGAAACACGGTTTGAAGACCCTCTCCCTTATGATCGGGCGTTACGCCCCGTCCACGGAGAACGACACCCGCGCCTACCTTTCAAGTGTATGCGGCGAGCTTCAGGTTCCCACTACCTACGAGCCTGACGTGGATGACAAGGGGACGATGTGCCGTCTGGCCGCCGCGATGAGCCGGGTGGAAAACGGCGTGCCCGCCGTCATGGCGGACATAGAGGCCGGCTGGGAGATGATCTGAAAAATGACATGCGTATGGACTGGGGCACTGTATTCGAACTTCTCCAGCAGTGGCTCGCCCCCACGGGGTGCATAGCCATGGCAATAGGCTGGTGGCGTGACCGCAGGCTCGTCAAGGTCCGTGCGGTCAAGGAGAACGAGGGCACATACAAGCAGTTGTATGACGACCTCTCCGAGACGACTTTACATTTAAGCGACCAAATACGAAAAGTCAATGAGAAAATTATCGTTCTGGAACAGGCGCTGCGTAAATGTTACCAGTGCAAGTATGCTGACCGCTGTCCTGCTGTTGTCTGGATGCGCAGCAAACAGGGAGAGCCGAACAGCCGTCCGCTCGGGCTCTCTTCAGAGGAGCGTAACCGGGGAAATAATCTTCGGCAAGGCCCCGACGACTCTGACGAGCCTGGCACTGAAACCCGGGCTCCTCCGGACGATAGGCGGCCTTCCGGCCGGCATGGGCGTGACGGAGCAGCATGAGGGGCTGGACCTGAGGGTGGAGTCGGACGGGGAAGGCGGCGTGAACGTCACGGCCGTCTCGCATGCCCGGCCGGAGATCACCGTAAGGGAGACCTCGGATATGAGGTTGGAGTCAGAGGAGGCTACGGCCGGGGAAAAACAGCCGGTTCCCTCTTTTTGGGACCGGACAAGGACGAAGGTGTTGTGCTGTTTTGTCCTCCTGCTTCTCTTCTGGGGACTCCGGCGGTTTAAAGACAAATTAAGGAACAATTAAAACATGAATCATTATGGTAGAAAAGAATACCGGCGCCATCTATGGCGTGAAAGCTCTCAAGTATAACGGGAAGGCTCTCGGACTGATATCCGAGGACGGGCTGCAGCCCGGAGGCGACTCGCCTTCCAAGACCCGCATCTGGGCGGCGCAGAAACGCAACGCGCCGTTCGCGGTGCTCAAGTCCACACCGGGAACCAAGACATGGACGTTCACGCTCATCGAGCTGTCCGCGGACAACATGATACAGGTGATGGGCGGGACGAAGGAAAGCACCGGGGTCTATGTGCCTCCGACGGAGGACAAGGACGTGCAGGGCGTGTTCGACATCGAGACCGTGACGGAACACACGATCCGTATCTATAACGGGGTGCTCACATGCAATTTCGCCAACGGGATCAACTTCAGCAATGTGCTGGGCATCGAGTGCGAGCTGGAGATGCAGGATGCCGGGGAGAAGCCTCCCTACAAGATCTTCGCCCCGGGTGACAGTGTACCGGAATATCCCGAGTCATGACGGAAGGGAAGGACACACGAAGTCGGGCGGCGGACATGCTGCTTGACATCGGCATCCGCATTCCGGTGATGCCGCTCAGGCCCTTTAAAAAACGCCCCGGGAAATCCTTCCTTGTCATGCGCCGTCCGCCCGCTGGGGCGGTCATCCGCATAGCAAGGCGGTACCTGGAGCTCGGCGTCACCCCGGAGGATATCAGGGCGATGGACTATGAAGGAAGGATGCGGTTCGTGGCGGAGAAGGGAAAGGCGGTCAGCCGGATGGTCGCGCTGGCCGTATGCACCGGATGGCTCTCGGGGATGCTGTTCTCCGGCCCTGTGGCATGGTATCTCAGATGGAGGGTGCATCCGGCGATGCTCTCTGCCGCCCTCATCGAGCTGCTCAGGGGCATGGACATACAGCCTTTTTGCAATACTATTCCGTTGGCGTCCAGAACGGCGGAGCTGCTGGAGCCGATAGGAAGCCGGGAAAGGAAAACGGGTTAACGGGCCGGCAGGAAGGCCCCCATAGCGTTTTCGGAATCATCGCGCAGGCGATGGAACGGTTCGGCAGGTCGAAACGGCACATCCTGTGGAAGATCAGCTACGCCGAGCTGATGCTGATGAACACGGATGTCAGCCGGTATGTGACCAAGGAGGAGCTCCTGGAAAGGGAGCGCAAACGTAGGCCGGACAAATTCACCATTGAATATTTTCAAACAAAACTCGGAGGGTAAAAATGGAACCTGTAAGACTGGAGATACTGCTTGACGACAAGACACTGAAGGGGATGCGCTCGGTGGAGGGCAACCTTTCTGGGATAGGCCTGTACGCAAAACAGGTCATCGCACAGCTGGAGCAGGAACTGCTGGAACTGCAGAAACAGTACAGGAATGCCATGGCCGCAGGTACGAATACCGATGCCCAGATGGCGGACATCCAGGCACTGCAGGGAGTCATCAGGCAACTGAAAGCGGAACTGCAGGGGCTGGAAGAGCAGAAGAAAAAGACAGGATCCACCCCTCTCATGGGAGATGATCCCGCCCCGAAACTCAATAATGTGAGGATGAGCATGCAGCAGATCGCCCGGGAACTCCCCTCGCTGGCAATGGGTCCCCAGATGTTCTTCCTCGCCATTTCCAACAACATTCCCATGTTCACCGACGCCCTGTCGTCAGCCCGCCAGGAGTATGAGGCGCTGACCAAAGCCGGAAAGAAAGCCACCCCGGTGTGGAAGCAGGTGCTTTCCTCACTGTTCTCGTGGCAGACGGCGCTGGCCGCCCTGATTACCCTGTCCGTCGTATACGGGAAGGAGATCGGCGGATGGGTGAAGAGCCTGTTCGGCGTGAAGGATGCCGCCCTGTCCGCGGCGAAAGCCCAGGAAAAGGTGAATGAATCCTTCAGGAACAGCAGCAGTGATGTGGCGGAACAGGTCACTCTCGTCAGGTCCTTGTCCGAAAGATGGAAGGAACTGGGAGACAACATGTCCGATAAAAAACAGTTCATCACCGAAAACAAGAAGGAGTTCGGGAAACTCGGTGTTGAGGTGGGCAACGTGAATGACGCCGAGAACCTGCTGGTGGACAATACGGACGTGTTCATCGGGGCGATGATTCTCAGGGCCGAAGCTGCCGCAGCGTTCAAACTGGCCACGGAGCAGACGGAGAAGGCCTTGAAAAAACAGAACGAGATAGAGGAAAGGCGGAAGAAGGGTCCGACTTTCTGGGACAGGTTCAGGGCCAATTTCTTCTCTTCCGCGTCCGGATCAGCTACTTATACCCGACAGGCGGACGCTCCCACGGCCGAACAGCTCAGAGAAAATGATATCTCCGCCCTGGAAGAGGAACAAAAGGCAGCGGAGGATACGGCCAAATCCTATATGGACCTGTTCCTTGCGCGGACAAAGGAATGGAAGGAGAGGCTTAAATCGGCAGGCATAAAGGAAGATGACGGCAGGGAAACCAAGGATACGGGCAAATCGGCCCGGGATTATCAGGACGAGCTTGCCGACGCCCGTATCAGGGCACAGCAGAAACTTGAGGCGGCACGCATATCGGTCATGCGGGAAGGTGTAAGGAAACGCCAGGCCCTTGCAAGGCAGGAGCTTGACGAGTCGCTCGCGCAGATCGACAAGGAGGAGCGTGACACCCTCAAGAAAATGGACGAGGCCGAAAAGAAACGGGGTGTGAGGTCCACGTCCGAGGAAAGGCAGGCCGTGAAAGACAACGCCTCGCAGCAGCGTCTTGTCGCCTACCAGCAATATGCGAAGGAATTCTATACAGCCGACAAGGAATGGCAGGAGAAGGACCTGCAGTCCTGGATTGACTATAACAAGGAATACGGCACATACCAGCAGAAACGTCTGGCCATCATGCGGGAATATACCCTTAAATCCTCGAAAGAGAGTCTGAACGGGAATGACAAAAGGATGCTGGCCCGACAACGTGACGAGGCGCTGTCCGAACTTGATTTCAACGAATTGAAGGACACCATCAACTGGGATGTCGTCTTCGGCAATCTGGACAAGGTGGCGAAAAAGGAGCTGCAGAAGGTGAAGCGGCAGATAGTCAGCTTCCGTAACAGCCCGGAATTCAAAAAAAGCGCCACTCCGGAACAGATGCAGGTCATCGAGGAAGCCATCGGGAAGATCGACAGCGAGGTCATCGAGAAAGGAGGTCTGTTCGGCAATCTGACCGAATCCATACGGGAATACTCCGAAGCGGTTGATGAATTGACAGCCGCGCAACGGGATTATGACGAGGCCGTGCGGCAATACGGGGCGGACAGCGCGGAAGCGGAGGCCGCTCGAAAGAAAAGGAACAAGGCGGAAGCCGGGGAGCGCAATGCCGGGAACAACCTGGAAGCCTCGAAGGATAAGGCGGTGAGAAACATCACCGCCGTGGCCGATGCGATGAACACGCTGGGCGAGGCGGACATGAGCCTGTCATCCTTCGGAAGCGCGGTCGGGTCTCTGGTGGACACGCTGTCCGCATCCGGAAGCAAGATCGGCGGCATCATCGCGGCCATACTGGCTATCCTTGACCAGATCGGGCAGAAAGGGCTGGAGGGTTTTGTCGGCAACATTCTCGAATCCGTCATGCACGCCGCAGGAGGATTGTGGGACAGCATCGGACGTCTGTTCGGTGTCAAGGGGCTTGGAGGCATCTTCAAGGGAGCCGACTATTCCGGCTATAACGAGATGGTGGACCAGTACAACCGTCTGAACGAGATATGGGATGAACTGATCGACAAGAAAAAGGAATATATAGAGACCAGCTACGGCGCCGAGGCGCAGAAGGTCGGAGAGGAAGCACTGGCCCTACAGCGGACCGCCATAGACTCTTACCGGATACTGGGCAAGGAACGTCTGAATTCGGGAGCCAGCACGGGATCGCACTCTATCGGGGTGCGGCAGCGCAAATGGATGTCCTCTCAGGACTGGGCGGCAGCCGGCGCGGCCCTGGGAGAAGACTTCTACAGGTACGGGATCGGGGAAGGACGTATGACCGGGCTGTTCGATCTCTCCGTGGAGCAGCTGGAGAAACTGAAGTCGGAAGCTCCCACATTCTGGGCCAAGCTGGATGATGATGTCAGAAATTACCTGGACAAGATCATTGAAGGTTCGGAAAAACTGGGTGACATACAGGCCCAGATAAAGGAACAGCTCACGCAGATGTCTTTTGACAGCATGCGTGACGCCTTCTATGACACACTGCTTGATATGGAAAGCGGGGCGGAGGATTTCTCGGAGGACTTCAGCGAGTACCTGCAGAAGGCTATCCTCAAGACAAGCCTGTCGAAAGTCTACGACAAGAGGCTTCAGGAATGGTATGACAAGTTTGCCAACTACAACAAGGAAGGAGGTATAGATACCGGGGAATACAAGGACCTCCAGCAGGAATGGAACGATATCGTAAAGGACGCCCTGGAGGAGCGTGACTCGCTGAAGGATATCTTCGGATGGACATCATCCTCCTCTTCCCAGTCCGGCCGGGCCGGAACCGTCACCTCCATGACCGAGGAGACGGCCGGAAGGCTGGAGGGAATCGGCAACGCGACCCTTGACCATGTCATCAGCATTGACAATAACCTTACGAGGCATCTCGAAGGGATGGCGACATCCCTGGGCAAAATTGCGGGGAATTCGGAGTACCTCAGACACCTCGAAACGATAAACGAGAACATCGCGGAACTCCGGCGCGGTGTGAAACTGAAAACATAGGACTATGGAAGTGGAGGAAGGACTGCTGAAGATAAACGGGACGGACATGGCGTCCCTGGGATGTTTCCTGTACGAGGAGAATGCGGGAGATCATACCAATTACGACTCGCTGATGAAGCCGCCGAAGATGAAGGAGCATACCTCCGTCAGTTACCGGGAACTTGACGGCGAAGAGCTGCCCGAAACCCTGCTTCCCCGTTACGAGGCGAGGGACATCACGCTGAAGATGGCGGTGGTTGCGGATACACGGACCGGGTGGTTCAAGAACTACAACGCCGTGCTTGCCTTGCTGAAGTCGGGATGGTTGACGCTGGAGGTTCCGGAGATAGGCCGGGTGATGAAGGTCTACCTGAAGGAATATACCCGGTACAGCCAGTTCACGACAATCAGGAATACCGGCCAGCAGATAGCCGGATTCACGGTCACGCTGCGCGAGCCGAAACCTTTTTCAAACAGTGATTAAAAACGATTTAAAAACATCATAAATGGAACTTGAAATCTACGACAGGCAGGGAACCCTGAAAAGGAAGGTCAGTCCCGATTCATCGTCCCGGTGGACCGAGGAAGTGGGGGCGGAATTCGTGGTGACGGTGAACTTCACCACCTGGGAGTTCTTCGTCCTGTCGGTCGGCGACTATGTGGAGATATCAGGAAAGCGGTTCTCCATAAAGAAGGAGTACCGCCCGAAAAAGACCGACACACAGAAATACACCTACAATATCAGCTTCTACGGCCGCGAGCACGACATGCAGGACCTGTTGTTCTGCCGTCTGAACCAGGGGGAGGATGACCTGGAGTCCGTCTTTGCCTATGACGGCACGCCGATGGAAATGCTGGAAAAGCTGGTTGCGAACATGAACCGAAATACCGACGGTGTGACGTGGCGTGCAGGACAGGCCGTCACCGGCGACCGGAAGACCATCAACTTCAACGGCCTGTTCTGCTGGGATGCGGCAGGCGAGATAGCCGGTGCCTGGGAAACCGAGTGGTGGCTGGACGGGGAATACCTGAACATAGGGAAATGCGAACACGGCGAACGGGTTACGCTCGGCTATATGAAAGGATTGAAGACGGGGCTGACCCAGAATGAGAATTCCAATTCGATCAAATGGTTCACACGACTGATCCCCGTAGGTTCAACCAAAAATATTGACCCGTCAAAATACGGCTACACCCATCTGCAACTGCCGTCACGGGACAAGTATATCGACCTGAACACTCAATTGGGACTGAAGGAGCATCGCGAGGAAGCGGCCTTTCAGGATATATTCCCGCACCGCCTGGGTACGGTATCCTCGGTAAGGTCCGAGGAGCAGACAAATAAGGACGGGAAGAAATACACCGTCTATTATGTCAAGGACAAGGATCTGCCCTTCAATCCGGATGAATACATGATCGGCGGCGAGGTGATACACATCACCTTCGAAAGCGGCGACCTGTCCGGAAGGGAGTTCGAGTGCAACTGGCATAACGACACACAGGAGTTCGAGATCATCAACACCTACCCGGACGAGAATACCCAGATACCGGGAGGCAACATCATACCGAACGTCGGTGACACGTATATCCTGACGAACATCCGCATGCCGGATGAGTATTACCCGATAGCGGAAGAACAGTACAAGCAGGCGGTTGACAGCTTCCTGACAGAATACAGCAAGGACATATCTATCTATTCCGGCGACACGGATTACATCCATGTGGATAAAAACAGTGTGCCGTTATCGCTCGGACAAAGGGTGAGACTGGAGGACGCGCAGTATTTCGAGGCCGGGTATCTTGACACCCGCATCACAAGGATAGAGAGGAAGCTGGGCAATCTTTCCGAGGCTTCCATTGACTGCTCGTCGGCGGTCAGTACCTCATGGAAGTCATCCGTGGACTCGACACTGAACAATCTGGAATACACGCTGGCGCAGGAGATGGCGCAGGCGTTTATTCGACTTCTGAAAATGGGAGATACGGAATCCCCCAGTGACTATACCGCCTTCTCCTCCCTGAGATCACGTAATGAATTTATCAGCAAGAGAAATCCTGATATCGCCAATGAGCTGATCACTTTTTTGAAAGGTCTTTTGGTGGGTAAGAACGGAAGCGGTTGGACTGTATTGGAAGATGGTACGACACAAGCTGTTGTTGACCGCTTGTATGTGAAGATTAAGGCTGTCTTTGACGAGCTTGAAGTAAAGAAGAAGACGCATGTTGGTGGTGAGCAGATCTTATCTCCGGCCGGAATGAAGTGTGTCAGGGTGGAGGAACTTGATGAGAGCTATCGCTGCTTTTTTTTGTCGGAAGTCGATGGTATTACAATCAATAACGAATTTACAGTCGGTACATTAGCATTATCTCAAGAATTTAACATTAAAGAAGGAACATCTCACAATGTATCCAACCGCTACTACTGGCGTGAGGTGACAGGTGTAGGATCTGACTATATTGACTTGAGCAAAACCAATGTCGATAAGGACAGTGATGTCCCGGCTGTCGGTGATGATATCATCGGGTTTGGGCACTTGACGGATATCACCCGTCAGGCAGCTATAATCTTATCATCAGTAAACGAAACTTCGCCTTCTATCACTTTTTATCAAGGTATCAATACATTTTCTTTGGCGGGTAAAGAAGTCATCGGGCTGGGCTTTGACAAGTCCACCGGACACGCTTATATCAATGTGTATGGTGATGCCTATATCGGTGCCAAGGATGAGAGCACTTACATCCGTTATAGCCAGAAAGGCGGTGTTGATATCAAGGGTATGTTTCATATCGAACAAGGTTCCACCGGATGGCGTAATATGGAAGGTCTTCCGGATGAGATACAGGCGGCTGCCGATCTGGCCCAAAAGGCTCAGGATGCGATAGACAATGCGGCTGTCGGAAGTGTCAATCTGTTGCGTAACTCCGGGTTTACTGGAGATTATGAAAGTGAAATATTGTCCTCTGATACTCAATTGTTGGCGGACACCGAACTTTTCAGCAAGCAATTAAAGTATTGGACGGGTGTGGCTACCGTATCCGCAGATAGTGCTGCCGGCTCTGGGTACTCTGCCGCAATCGGTAGTTTGTCTCAGTCTGTATCATTAATTAAAGGAGAAAGTTATGTTATCAGCTATAAAGCTAAAGGTACGTCTGTGGCTGTTTCGTGTGGTGATTTCAGCACAACTCAGCCTCTTGCGTCCGATTATCAAAGATACACTTTCAAGTTCGCATTTAACGGTACAGGTATTTTCATGCTTAGCGGTACCGCAACCGTTTGTGATCTTCAGCTAGAAAGAGGGACCATTGCCACAGACTGGAAACCGTCCATTTTGGATAACGACAAGGCAACAGCCGGTTTTCAGTCAATCAATTATATCGCCAGCGCGATTAAGGATGGATCTGTGGATATCCTTGGCGGTTTGATCCTTGCCAATATGATCCAACTGGGCAACTACAAGGATGGTAAGATGCAAAAGGTCACAGCCGGAGTGAGCGGCATATACAATGACGATGATGATGTGGCATTCTGGGCAGGTGGCACGCTTCAACAGGCTATATTAACCGTAATGAGGTTTCGTAATGATCCTAATTACCAGCCTACGGATGAAGAATGGGCGAATATGGCGAACTTTGTCGCTACTCATGGCGGTAATGCTTTTTTTCGTGGATATATCTATGCTTTGGGCGGATATTTCCGGGGAAAAGTTGAAATAGCCAATGGCAAGATACTGTTGAATGAGGATGGTTCCGGGCAGCTTGCCAATGGGAACATCAAATGGGATGCAGATGGAAATCCTGAATTTGTCGGGAAAGTGAAAGTTTCCTCACCGTCAGGTTACGAGATAACCATATTCCCTGAGGATGAATATGGGAGACCGTCAATTGATATTCATGATAATGATGGTAATTCGCTCTTAGATATATCCCTTCAATACGGATTGAGCGGTATGGTTCCCCGTATTTTTATGAATGACCCTTCCAATAGTGATGTATTGTATTTTCGCCCGGACAGTATGGTTGTTGAGCAAAGAGGAAGTGACGGTTATATATATCAGACCCAGATAATGGGAGGACGCATAATTATGGTTAAGGGTTCTGAGATTGTATGGGATCAGAGCGTATTGCCAAAGTAAAATGAAGTGATATGGAACTTAATTCAATAAACAAAACGGGTACTTGGAGTGAGGCGGTAGATCGTCTTAACAACAACTTCAGCAAGACCTCCACTGAAGTGGAGAAGGTCAAGCAGAACGCTATACGCAACAAGGGATTGTTTTCTACGGAAGAAGCATTGCATGCTGCTATCCCATCTCCAATTGTGGGCGACTGGGCTGTCGTGGGGGATACCATACCCGGCCCTATATATGATTGCAAGATAAAGGGGAAATGGAGTCCTACAGGAACAACCGGAGGCGGTGGAAGTGTTGACCTTTCCGGTATCTTGACAGCCGAGGAGATAGATGATGTAACATCAATATTATAGTTATGAAAATTAATTACCAGTCTGATTTTAAAATTATAGAGAAGAACCTGAATGGAGACATATCAACTCCCTTCCGGTTCACTTACCGTACAGTCCTGTCGGGATGTGTTGTCGCGGAGTTTGACGGGCACGGGTACAAGAACTGCCATAGGTTTGATGATGGTAGTCTGTTGGTCATTTTTGACAATCACGACTTACGTCCCGGCACTCTGTCGGTCAAACGGGAATACTATCTTTCCGATGCTGATTTTGCCGATGGCATCTGCAATCTTGTATCGGTGGAGAATACAGGTGTTATCCTCGTTGCCGGCAAGACGGATGAGAGCACAGCGGAGATCATGCCCTATCCGGATTATGCCGCATACAATGCGGTGCAGAGCGTATCTCTGTCAGATAAGGAGTATGATGATGTGCTGAGTGATTTTAAGATTAATAAATAATTACATAAAATAACAACAGTCCAAGTTCCGGCGGAACTTAGGCTAAAAACAGGAGATATTATGGTAAAAATGCATAAACTGACCAAAGGCGGACAAACCATTTACCCGGCTACTATCTATGATGCGGTGGTTAATTCCAAAACGCGTAAGAGTCTGGCTACAGAAATGTCGGGGTTGAATAAAGGAAGTGCCATTTCAACACAATTTGATACAGATTTTTCAAAAACCAGACTTGGAATTCCAAAAGAAAATAGAAGTACAGGAAAGATTTTAAGTTATAGGAATGGAGCAACTGGGGAACTCACTGTTGAAATGTATATGGGAACATCTATGGATGATCAATATTGGAGCGATGATTTATTCTGGTGCCCATTGCTGCCATCGACCAAATTTCCCTTTATCAACATCACGGCAATAACCGGCAATAATTACAACACGCCCGATGCTGCCAGGAATGCTCTGCCGAATACTTACAATAAAAAAATCGGATTGGTTTTCACTTATAGAGATTTGACAAACAGATATAGGGTATATCTGTACAATTCTGAAACGAGTAATTATATACCGCTTGATTCTTACATGTACGATTCTGTCGTGTATAATTCGAACAAATCTAATACGAGGTTGTCGATAAGCAGTATTAACCGGAGAAAAGGATTTATCTTATCGTATCAAAACGAAGACAGGTTTACAATTGAAATATATAAATCTGATAGTGTAGAGAATTCAAATTGGATAAATGACAAGAATTGGATCGAAGTATTTACCATTGACTCTCTTGAAGAGGTTAAAAACGACTTGATGACAATACGACACATGTTGCAGGATGTGTCAATCAACAAGGTATATGATGAACTTTTGCTCGCCAATAAAACAATAGACGGAGTCGGAAATATTGTAAATGGAAATGGGATTGTTATAGAAAGAATTGATATACCGGCAGGAGAAGAGTATATCTATACCAATGCATATTCGGTTTATTTTTATAGAGATAATGGCACGCTGCTTGGCACGGTTTATATGGGTGCTTCAACGGGAAAGAATATCTCAAAAAGAGAAATACCATCAGAAGCATCATATTGCAGGGCTTGGAATAATAACGCAAGAGATTTTTATTATCTGTCATTCAATGAGAATTTTATCCCGCTTGAATTCGGTATAACACAACTTCCTGAAACTTATTTAGATAGAAATCTGATAACAAATGATAATCTTATTGATGGTTATAATAATGTTAATGGATCGTTACAGTCAAACGAAGCTTATAATACTACACGATTGATTAGAATCGTTGACAACATAACATCTGTTTTTACCAATGCATTTTCAGTTGCCGTGTATGCAGCAGATGGTACGTGGATTGGGTATAGGGGCAGTCAAACAAAAACCTTTAGGGAGGTGATGACAGGTGAAAAAAATTGGGAATATATAATTTTTAATTTCAACAGTGAGGACTCCCCGTTTGTCTCGTTGAATTATTACCCTTGCAATCCGCAAAATGTGAGAAATGTAAAATTAGATAGAAATGAAATAATCAATATGGCGTATAAGGGGAAGAAATTTTGTTCATTTGGAGATTCGATCGTAGAACTGATCTCGTGGCAGAAGTATGTGTGGAAATATCTTCAATTCTCAACACATTATTGCCGAGGTATCGGAGGCTCCAAGGTTACATCCATTTCCCCACAAACCAAGAAAGTGGACGAAAATGGCTACTATAATGCCGCTCATCCCGAAGAAGGAACTATCACTATACAGGATAATATGTGTGGTGACGGCCGAATAAATACTATTCCGACCGATACGGATGTATTAGTCATATATGCCTCCGCTAATGATATCACGGCAAATGCCCAAATCGGGGAGCTTGACGATCAGGACGAAAATCATTTAAAATACGCCTATGGGCTAATGTTGAGAAAGATTATCAAAAGATTGCCGGATGCCAAGATATTCGCTTGCATACCACATAATTTTTACAACTCTCATAATAATGCTGATTATCCTTATAAAAATAATATAGGATTAACGATACAAGATTACGGGAGTGTGATAAGAGAAGTATGTGCAATATATTCCGTCCCCGTAATTGATGTAAATGCATTAAGTGGAATATCAACACTTAATATCACAACGTATTTGCAGGATCAGGTTCATCCAAATTCCGCAGGAGGCATGAAGATAGCTAACGTTGTTATTGATGCTTTAATTCAATATGTTCTCATGGATCTAACCAATCCTTACATCGAAGATACAAAAATGTAAAATTATGATAATTAAAAAGTTAATCACTAAAATAATGTTCCGTCTGTCTGTGGAGATACACCCAAATGCAGAATGGTTCTAGGGGTAAAGGGCTGATCTTGGTGTAGGTCAGCCCTTAATAGTAAACTCATTACTCTACAGATTCACTTGTGTCCTGTTTCAATTTTTCAATATAGTTTTTTAAAGTTTTTATATAATCAGGAACATCACTTTCCGCATATTTTCCAAAATCTTCAAATTGAATATACGAAGGTGAACCATCGCTTATAATTGGATAAACTTGTTCCAATTCAGCTTTCATATATTTAGCGTGAGTAAACATATCATCCAAAGCATGTTTACGGTCTTTTTGGAGCCTCCCATTTTTAGATTTACATTTAGATTCCTTATATTTCTCTAAATGATATTCTAAACTAGATACTACTCGTTCTAATTGACTGATGTTTCTTTGTTTTTCATCCATATTCTTATATTTTTAAAATTTCAAGAACAAAATTAAAAAACATTTGATATAATGGTCTTGTTTGATATAAAATTTTATGTCATAACAATTCCCTCAACCGATATGGTCACATTATCCATTATATTTTTAATTGTATAAATATCAAGTCCGGGAGCTGATAAAATGCTGTCTTTGGCAACAGAGTCTCCATTAGCCTTTACACTAGCCGAGCTACCATCGTATCCCTCCTGTATGGTCAGCTTTACACTAAACTCCCCACCTTCAGAAACGGGAGACACGCTGTTATTATATGCTTCAAGCTGATAGCCGTTTCCCTGCTGCATGGTAACAGTATATGTACGTGTGGAAGCCGCCATAGCCTCAATGTCTGCGATAGGAGTCATTTCCATCATTCGGGCAATTATTTCACGGGCGATCCTTTCATAATAAGGTATGCCGCCGTGTGTCGGATCAATGATGGTATCATCAGTATTAATGGCGTGAAAAGAATACTTGTTATGATAGAAGAGGACGTGGCAGCTATATTGGATAAGGAGCAATCAGTATCATTATATGTCAATGAGGCTATAAGATACTATCACGGTAACCGGCATTAATTGTCGGTTATTTTTTTATTAAAACTATATTTAAATTGGATTTAAAATCACATTTTGAATTGTGTTAACAAGTGTGATTTTGGAACAAAATGTTTTGCAAAAGTGGAACATTTTGTTTTGCGGCTTATAATTTGATTCCTATTTCCCGATATCCTGTTCCAAAACACTTCTTTTCCTGACAGACCAAGTTATTATCAGGAGTTTGGCAGGGCCGGAAGTATGAAACGTAAGTGGAATGTATAACATAACTGAAAGACAAAGTGTTATAAAAAAGTGTGCAAATCAGGTACAAATGCTTAAAGAATAAGTGTTTTGTCAGTTTTTTTATAACATCCTTACGGTTATGTACCATACTCATACTTCGTATGAACTCCCGTCGCTGACTTACCCTTGAAAACGATATTATCCATTCATTACCAAATAAAAACAGAAGGAAACCGGAACATTTTACCAGTCCCAATTTCCCTCCATAACAATACATGCACTTATCCAAAAGTAAAACCAAAATGGCTTTCATCATATACCTCTATCAATCCGTTTACCCGGTGTATGCAAACCTTGTTCTCACGGGCCATCCATCCGACAGCCAATGCAGTGCTCTCAACACTAAGATTCAATTTTCTGGCCAGTTCGGGGATTGATATTCTTTTCACTTCATTAAGAACGTGCCATACATTACCTGCATTGACACCTACGATTCTTTTGTCCATACGTCTTACATTTAAATATTTATATTCAATTAATAATAACCCGACAGAAGTACCTTGATAAAAGGATATAAAAGACAACCGATCCCCAAAAAGGAAATCGTTATCCGATGATACATAGACAATGGTGGAAGCCTACATATCAGTCATGTATTGGAAATTTCTTTTCGGTGGAGTTCCAATGTTTGATAATGCTCTTCAGATAAGAACGGGATTTGCACTTGTTCATTTTTATCATATATCTTTATAACAGGCTTGTGCCCTATGTGCAAACCCATCTGAATTAAAAGCGGAAGGGCATTAACCTCGTCTATAAGTGCGGGAGTCGAAGCCCTTGGTACAAACAGGAAACGCCCCCCGCCAAATATTGCAGGCTGAACGTATGGCTGTTCTTGGTACTTCCCGGAAAATTTCGACTTTTCACTTATACAGAACCAGCTAAACGCTTTTTGTTTATAACTCTTTGTTCATTTTAATGAACGCTTCAAACATATATTTATTTTACATAAAAAACAACTGTACCAAAACATTTTTTTTTAATTTTTCCATTTGAGAGCATTTTTTAAGAAGCAATTCATGAATAAACCAACATAAAAACATGTTCGCTGACACGAACATCACCTGTTACATTCTATCCTTGTAACATATCTCCATATAAAAAAGAAGCCATATCTTTTCAGTTCCAATATACTTTCAGACTATGATAATCAACCTGCTTTACAGATATATCTTATTTATTTCCTTTTTCTTGGCCCACACAACCATCGTACCCGCTATCAAAACATACTATTTATCCGCATTGGCAAAGAGTCCATTTCAGACTATCTTTAAGTACTGTGGCTGCTATGGAAAGAGAGAATATCAGCTATCGTCTACAGTCAGGGAAAGCACAGTATATAATAATGGCAAGGTGGAAAAGTAGGGAGAAAAACCGGATATCGTAAACCAAAGGAGGAGAAAGCTGAGCAATATTCGGGTGTACTCAAACTCTTAAGCAAGAATTATCCTGTAAAGATGGTATCCAAACTTGAGGGTGTAAGCGTCAGCACAGTACAGAGATTGAAGAAGGAATTCGGAGTATAGTTTATATGAACATGGAGAGAGGTATAAAAAGCCTCTCTTTTGTTCTTCAGAGACCAGTTTCCCGATTCTACCTTTATCAGATTAAATACTATACGCATATATGATACAAAAAATAGCAAATCTCATGTAGAAATTTTACATTAATGAGTTTTTTCGTCAAGCCATTTTTTTTCTATTAAAGGTTCACCGCCATCCTTGATATCTTTTGTTGATATATTCCATGCTTTTTTTATTAAAGACTGATAATATTCAGTTAGACATATTTCTTTAAAGAACTCATTATCTTTAAGGTAATTGGCATATTTGTTAACCTCTTCTTCATTTTTGTGGGATATCCAAAACTCTAGTTGATTTATAAAATAGCAGAATAATTCATCATTATTCATCTGGCCTTCAATCAGCTTGACATACCTTTTTTGGTCTTTTGGTTCTAAAATATCTTTAGAGTTATACATTACGAATGACACTTCTCTGTGTATATATTTAAAATAATTCTTAAAATCAGCAGAAGAAGATAAGCCAATAGCATTATTATATTTTTCCCAAAACTCAGGAATTGATTTTTTTTCCATGAGATATACATTCTCAAATATCTCCCTGCATCTTGTAAAAAGATTGGAAGCATTTTTCCCTTTATGACAAACAATTGCACTGTCAGGTAATGTTACTATATGATTATGTTGTGTAACTTTTCGATGTAAGATATTATGTTGTGCAAAAATTTGAGTAAAAGTGGCATCAAATGATGCCCTTCTTGCAGCGATGGTCTGTGATCTAAGAGCTCTGAATGCAAGATATACAGACATTAAAGCGAATATGGAAGTCAGACAGGTGGCAAAACCTCCCCAATCACCCATTTTAGTTGATATCAGTGTATCCGTTCTTACCCTACATAATTCACCTTGATTGAAAGTATAAGCAAGCAATCTCCAAAAAACAATGATTGCTGACAATATTCCAATACCAAAAGCAACATTCCATTTATGTCTGTTATATTTATGTAAGAGTTTTCCAATACTATTGCCTTTGAATTTGTCCAATAAATGAAGTATTGCACTATAAGAAAAAGCCACACCAACAAAGATTAAAGTTATTAGGATACACCACTGGATCCATGCGGTTTCAGTGTCGTTTAAAGTTATAGTATTATTATTTATCATAGTATTTTATATTTATAAACTGTAAGGTAAAACAAATATTTTTATAACGATGGCGAAACCTGCATATCATTGCCAAATTCATTTTACGGCTCCGTCTGTTCTTCTTTTGTTTGGTTAACCGTCTTTGTAGATTTCAATATTAAAAGTAAAACTCATAATATTATCTTTATCGGGTTATTAGAAAAAAATCCCCGACTTGTCACAAGCAGAGGATTCCCATTTATAAATTTAAAGTTTTTAGTGCATAAAAGCTCCTCCGTTGAGAAACTCTTATATTCTTAGAGTTGCTATCAATCATTAGTAGCGATAATATCAGAGCAAATTCATTAGAATCATTTGATTCTTTCATATAAATTGGCATTTCCTTTTTTGCCAGTTTTATTGAGATATCCTTCCACTACTAAATTGAATATAGCCCGACCTATTACATAACCGTCTTTTACGGAAGAATCCAACTTCTGCATTTTTTTCAAGATGTCATGTTTGGTGATATTCTGTTGCCCAACTTCTACATCTTGCAGAGATTTGACTGCTAGATTGATAGCATCAACTAGTTTCATACTTAAAATTTATTCATTAAGACAGGATTCTTTTCATGACTTAAAATCCTATTTTTTCATCTACCGATTTATATTTCTATTTTAAAAGTCAGCCCCATGAAGAAGGGCTGACTTTACTATTTACAGAACCTTTCGGTATCAATTATAATTTAGTTACTGTGAAGCTGAACTGGTTAGTATAACCCCAGATATCTTTCAATGTCACAGTGATAACTGCACCGTCCTGTTCATTGTAGTTTTGCGGTAATACAACCAACATACCACCTCTAAATGCATCAGCAATACCATCTGTTACGACTGTAGGATCAACACTCTGACTTACAGAAGGAACCAAATAAACATTGATGTTGTTAGCATCCGGTGTAACAGCATTCGGATCAATGTAACGTACTCCAGTAGTAGGATCTACCTCAATATCACTGGATGTTAATACCTTAGGCACAACAGTTACACGTGTACTCATGTTACCTACCTCAACAGCTTTGAAGTGATTATCTGTAGCATCAAACAATCCTGTAATATTGCTAGAGCCATAAGAAACACTTGTGTTACTGAAACCAGTAAACGGATAATGGTTCACTTCATTGAATGTATCACCATTGATGATGCTACGTTTAGCCTCGTTAGTACCATCTAAGTCATCGAACAGATAGTATGCTCCACCCTTCGGAGTCTTGAAGTTGATGTCGGCGTTAGTCAGCAATACTTGGTGAGTTCCACGTTCTGTTGTATAAGTATCCTTTGTAGTTGCCAAAACAGAGTGTTTCAACCAGCTAGCAAAATACACAGAGAAGTTTGCTTCGTTAGAAGAATAAACACCATAATACTTATAATCTACAGCCATTGGGATTTCAAGTTCTTCCTGTGGATTCAGGCTTGCGAAACTATTCAAAACATTCCACTGAGCCATAGTATTCAAGTTATGATCCACACCAGCGTAATTCAGTGCGTTATCCAAACTTACAACAGCAGTTCTAACACCACCTTGTCCCATTATTTCAGTATTTACAGGAACATTGAATCTTACATCATAATATTCAGCATTATCTTTATACTTCTGATAGTCACCAGTGATGCCGGCAGCAGGATTCTTGGCCTTCCATGCTGTAAATGAGTCATACAGCGGTAATCTCATTTCATCATCAGCATTATTACACAGATGTCCGTAAGCATACAAAGCTGTTTTACCATCATTCCATTCTGTAAACTTACCATCAACACGAGTAATGTCTAAAGTAGGTTGTGTAAATTCAAATGGCAATACAATCTTAGCAACATTAGCAACTTCATTTTCAGGATCTGCCACATACAATGTCAACTGATAAGCTGTACCCAACTTAAAGTTAGCAGCTTCAATAGCATCCTGATTATATGTAAATCCACTCCAAGAATCAGAAACATAGAACTTAACAGTCAAAAGGTTAGGTTTAGTAGCCGCATTTCTAGGATTAATAGACCAAGTCATGTGTTGGTTCATCAACCAATTCAGATTAGTTGAATTATATTCACCTTCACCTCCAATAAGTCCTTCCTCGTATCTGTCAAAGTTATCGCGCAATGAATAGATAGTCCCTCTTTGAATTGCCTGATCCCATACAAGTGCTTCGTCCTCGCTCAATTCTGCAACTTTAGAGCTCAAGTCATAAGTATATGTATATTCAAAGACTTTTTCACCTCTCACTACTTGACTATTGATATAAGGATTAAGAGTTGTACGATCTGCCAATGTAGCATCCAACGCTACCTTGTTGATTGCATCAACAGCCCAATCTCTATCTGTTACCATTTCATTAGTGAAATATACGCTAAATGCATTCGTTTGAGTGAATGTATTACCATTGATATATACACCGCAAATATCAAATCGGATTCCATTAGATACAGCTGATTCGTTTTCTGCATAATATCCCATACCGTCTTCTGTAATCTTCACACCAAAGACTTTTGCCCAACGCAAGTTGTCTGGATCCTGATTTAAACGAATTTTATATTTGTATACCTGACCACCTGCGGACCATACATTTGTAATTTCCGGATAGTAAGTTGTACCTACCATATTGTAGTATTCATTGGTTATACTAACCCAGCTGGAACTTGTAGCGTCAGCTTCTGACAGAGTAACCGTATTGGTATATTCAGATCTAACAGTATTTCCTTGTTCATCTGAAGCTTCCAAAGCCAGCCTGTAAGGATTACTATCATTTACTTTGAAAGAGAGATACAGTTCACGTCTCAACTCTTCAATCTTTTCAGCCGGATTCTTTGTGATCTCAGCAGGCAATACCCAAAGTCCGTTTGAAGAAGCTGTTCTTGTCAAAGCAGGCCCGTCATAAGGTTTGGCTGTTTTAAAGAATGTAACAGGTGCTTCTGTTCCCTTGGAATTCTTGAATGTATATTTATAAGAATCACCATGTACACCAGCTGGATTCAAGAGAACACGTACGTCTGATTGCAATTTGGAGTAGAAACCTGCTTCCATTGTTTCTTCCTTATTCCAACCCCATTTTACATTTTCATTAACAACACCATACCAATATGTCATTGCATTTATTGACGCGTTCAGATTATCCACTTCAATAGAAACCAATGCTGTTGCGGGAATATCAATCTTGTCAATTGTCCCATCAGGGTTCTTGATAGAGATAGTCCAGCTTCCGTTGGTATTTTGAGTCGCACTGATAGGAGCTACAGCATACGGAGTTGTTTCGTATTCTCCCTTTTCCGCATTCCAGATCATCCAGTAACCATCTTCACTGATTTTGATTTCGTGAGCATCCTGACCATCGCTTGATTCTTTCGGGGTAGCAGGATATTCAGACTTCACACCGTCAAACGCCCAGTAACCGTCAATGATAGTAACCACTGTACCATCCTTGCCGTCCTTGCCATCCTCACCGTTGATACCTACGATATCAGTAGTAGTACCATTACTCATGGTTACTTTGATACCGTTTTCAATGCCAACGACACTGGTTACCCAATTGCCCTGACCTACAAGATCCTGTAACTTTTTAATAGCATCAGCATTTGCAGTAATCTGTGTCTGCAAATTGTCGATGTCATCATCATAGTCTTTGCAGGATGTAAACGTTCCTGTTGAAGAAACCATTAAGGCTCCGAACAGGACTGCACTTAAAAATTTTTTGTTCATAAATAAAGATTTAAATTTATAAATTTAAAAAAAACTAAAAATTGGTTATACATATTGTTATTTAAAAGGACTTAATCATTTTGTTTGAATTTCGCCATATACTTCATCGGTGTCATTCCAACTATTTTCTTAAAGGCTACATAGAAAGGACTTTTTGAGGCGAATCCACATTTGGCAGCTATTTCCTCCAGACCGCAACCTCTTTCACGCAATAGCTCCTTGGCATATTCAACCCTGTAAGTATTTATTAATTCCTTCAGATTACAGTCAAAGTACCTGTTCACCACGTTGGAGAGATAGGTCTGATTTGTCTCGATCATGGAACTCAGCTTTTTCAAGGACAGTTTCGAATCTAGAAATACTTTTCTTATTTCCAGCTGATAGAGGAGATTTTTGTAAATCTCACGGTCTATCTCACGACCGTCCCTTCTCCTCAGGGCAAACTCCTTCTTCCACTGCTTTTCCACAGTCTTGAACAGAAGGATCTTTTGTCTTTGTGAGGCAACAGTCACTTCCTTGCGTTTTAGAAACAGATATTCCATAGAATCTTTTTGTTCTTTTCTTGTTTTTTAATAGGACAAATCTTATTTCGGTGCAAATATACATACTTTATCGAAACTTTGTGCATTTTTCCTATAAAAAAAACTAGAATCTCGTAAAATAATTGTTCTGGAGGTTATTTTCAGGCTGTTATGTGAAGCTGAGTTAAATCGAATATACCTTATTTAATATGATTCCGCATTTCATAAGCAGACGACAAGCGGATAATTTAATGAATCGTATTCTATGAAAAATAAAAAATCCACCAGACTGTAAACCAAACAGACTGATGGATAAATTAATAACAATAACAAAATCTCCATCAAACTTCATAGCCTGACGGATTGGTATATAGAAAAAATCTGTACTATATTGCAAAGATAACATAATCCGATGAATCTCCGAAATCCCTCACCAACAAAAGAAGAGAAGTACCATACATTACATACAATACTTCTCTGTGAAAATATAATATGCCAGTTTCACCACCACCCTCTTATAATCTGCATCCACCGACATTCCCCTGATCCGACCAGCACCAGATTTCTTTGCCGATCCTTGATTTTTTGAGAACAATAGAAGTTGTGGCGTTTTCCCTAGGTATCCCACAATTATATCATCAAAATATTCTCTACGCTGCTATAATCCTGCCTCCCCATTGTAGAGCCATCGCATCCGCTATCCCGGGAAAGGTCTTGCTTCTGAGTTTTCTTCTTTCTTCAGGCGATACACCCGAGAAGAATATGTCAGTGAACCACTTAGGGGATTTATTTCCACTCTTTGAAACATAGACCTCACCTTTCCCTACTACATTTGTCGGAACCAGGAAAGGTAAGTTTTTCAACCATAGACAGGTCTTCTTACTAGCTTCATGACCAAACTGCCAAGGCTCTATAATCTGGTCGGGTTTTCTCCATCGGCTGCTCATGATACCAACTGGATTTTCTATAGCTAATTTATCTACTCCAATCCTTGAAACATCCATGAAGAACTGAACTGCCTCTTCACGGTCTTTGGCTCTGTCAGGGAACTTCGGATGTGGTCTTCTCTGTTCTATCGGAAGTTTTTTATCATCGGGGTGGTAATACCACTTTGCACCTGAGACAGCAAGATAAGTACAGGGTGGATGGGCTATAACCAAATCCCAACAACTATCAAGGAAATGTTTAGTACCATTCTCCAAAGTTCCACCTCTATTGGCTATTACATCAAACATATCCCCCTTAAAATGATACTCCGGATATCCACCGCTGCATTCCTGAAGGTCACAACTGAAAGCCTTATGACCCAATCTTCTGAAAGCCAAACAAACGGCCTGACTTTCTTCACATGCTACCAATACATTCATACCCCTAGAAGATTATCTGCATTAAAATCCGATCAGAATAGCATCTCAGGCCTATATGTTCCACCAGCTGCCCCGTCTCTTCAAACAACTGGAATTTATAGAACCTGATGAAGCTTGTAATTTCGGAATAAAAATTCTTTCCGGCAAAACTCAAGGGATGTATCATTGGGTATCCTCCAACTTGTTGTGGCTGGAAGGCTCCTATTCCCACTCCGGTTATCAAGGCCATGTCAGCGTCAAAAATGATAGGTTGGTTGGGATTATAGTCGAAGTCCCTGACAAAGAACATTCTAATCTCCTTCTCGCTGATTTCCTTTATTTTGAATTGCGCCATTCCGGAAGTGCTCTCATCTAATGTTTCCTGCACCCGTAATTCCATTTCTTCAATGCTCATATTTGTATTGAGCACTTCTCCGTTTGCTATAAAATAGTTTTTCATAGTTTAGTTTTTTGTGATTTAATGGTTAGTGTAATTCCCTGTTCTCTTTTTAGATAAGATATAAGTCCTGCATAAGAATCTACTCTCTTACGATCTCTCGGCATGATTGATAAAGCCTCCTGAAGCGTGAGGATAATGCAGAATCCGGTTTTTAAATCATCCCCATACTTGCTCTGGAGTGATGCTACGTCTTTTCTGTATTTCTCAGGGATAGGTCTGTTGTTGTCTTTTGTCACGATAACACTTGGCTCAGCATCATTTTCCAAGCGATTAGAAACAGAAACTTTTTCAGCTCCTAATATCCTACTTATAAAATCGATAAACATTAAATGCGATTTATATTTCAGATATTAGGCGGTGAGCTGGAGAGAATAGCATTTTAGCGATTTGGGAAGGAAGAAAGAATAAAAGAAAAGTGTCCTCAAATCAGATTTATAACCATGAATATCAGACACTCTTCTTATGAGTATTGTTTCTTCATTGATAAGGCTTTCAATGCTTTTTACAGAAAGGATTATATGATGCTGACATAATACTTAAAACAACTAAAAGGTCAGATCCCGTTATTTTCCATACCCTTTAATCATCAATAACTTTCCCAACCCTTTCTCTTTTACCATACCTATTATATATAAGGTGACAGAACTAAAGAAAGACTTGATTACCACCATTCCTAAACAACAAATACAAAACATATAATCGCTCTTTCATTTCCATACCAACATAAAATTTAGTATCTTTGTCAACAAGAAACAAAATCAGAACATATTACAATGGCAACAACTAAGAAAACAGCAACAACTAAAAAGACTACAACAAAGAAGACAGCCACAAAATCACCTGTAGAAATCATTACTCCTGATATTGTAGGAACCAGTGCGGGTAAGATTTGGAACACACTTAATGAATCAGAGAAAGCATTGACGGAAAGAGAGCTATTGAGCCTGACCAAACTTTCCGGACAATCATTATATCTCGGATTAGGATGGCTGGCACGTGAGGGAAAGCTGGAGTCTGATGGTAAGGGATTTAAACTGGTATAAAAGAAGCGATAGAAAAGAAGTGGCTCATTGGGGTAAAAACAACTCCTAAACCACTTCAAACTCTCACCGTAAACCAATAATACCCTGATTCCCCCAAAAGACAAGCAGAATAACATTTTTTCTTATATATCGTATTCCTGATTTTTTGGGGGAGGGGACAGAGATTATTAACATTATAAATACTGAAATTATAATATAGCCTAACTCTTTCTCCAATCCATCAGAAATAATATCATTCATTGCATTTCAGCTCCAGAACATGGATATCAAACAAACTAATCAAAAGAATCCTCATTTTTCCACCTGTCCTTCATTTTTTTCCTTTCATACAATTCTTTCCATCTATCCACAAGCTCCCGTTCGTTTATTTCAATATATCTTTTACCTTTTCTGGTGAGCATTGCATTATGGTCATTATCAATCGTAAGGATACCATTAGCTTCAAGCATGACAATTGCAGTCTTGACGGAAGTGTAATAGACATCTTCCTTTTTCAGATAATGTCCTATCAGTGGAATCTCATACTCAATATCACATTTGTCATAGACCCCATCAACACACTGGTCCATTGAATGTGGCAGTCCGTCATCCAGTTCAAGCAATACAGCAATGATATAATCAGAAAAATCGGGTTTCATAGGCTATCTGTGTTTATTATCCAATGAATGCAAATATATGAAAACATGTAACATAAACAACAAATTACTGAATATATTTCAACTTTTCGTTTCAGATTTCAGCAATAGATATGGATATTTGATTGTTTCCTTCTCTCTTCCCATCCTCAAGAGAAAAAGGAGCGGAAGCGGAACGGGGAAATTATAAAACCTGTTCTTTGATTAATTTTTGAATAGATAAAATTGAAAAAGCTATATAAAAACATTATTTCCCCAGACATCCCCGCTCTTCTTTTTCTTGAGGTGGGGAAAGAGAAGATAATAGAACAATAAGACATCAAATCTGTCCGAACTATGACTGAGAAAAAGAAAGATACAAACCAATTCCTGACTAACCAACAAAAATCAATCAACGGTCAGAATAATAAAAGCTCTCCAGTCATTTTTGTTTTCCAACACAAATCCCAATGAAATCAAAAATGAACAGTATCGCAATTCTTCCACATTTTCTTACTTTTTATAACAAACGTGATCCGGGTTAAGTCGAAGACAGGGGTACAGACGAAGTATGAGTATGGTACATAACCCGAAGGGATGTTATAAAAAAACTGACAAAACACTTATTCTTTAAGCATTTGTACCTGATTTGCACACTTTTTTATAACACTTTGTCTTACAGTTATGTCATACATTCCACTTACGTTCCATACTTCCGCCTCCAGCAAACCCCTTAACCTGTAATTCCAAGATTTTCCAAAAGACAATTACAGTTACCTTTTTTTCTTCTTTTCTGTTATACCTATTAGAATACTAGAATTCTTTGGAAGTCAGAATAGATAATTGAATATCAGAGCCATATCCAGCCAAAACATCATACAAAACATAAAAGATCAATCTTCACTTCATTATCCATACTTCGGCCGGTGATTATTTTACCCTATCAATAAAAAAACAAATTTATTATAGACCAGACCTGATATTTATCGGACATTAGGAAACATTTACAATTAATTTTCAGCCGTTTCCCTGTCACAACTTCCTCACTAAAAAACATATAAGAGCCATAACGTTATCAACTACCCCCCAAAAAGCCAACATAAAATCATCACATTATTCACTCTACTTATCCAATTATTATTATCAGAATTCGAACTATACCTATTTATCGACAAACAAAATATTAGCCGGCCATTAATATCATTAAACCAGACCAGGAAAACCAAGACATGGATTCTATATCAATCAGTCTGAAAGAGGAACTGACATATTCATTAAAACCTATTGTAGATCCTGGTTCATTGTTTTCTTCTTCCCTGCCTCAAAGGGGGAAAAGAAGCATGAACAAGACTTTTTATGATTCTGATAACCCATAAATCAATCTGTCACATTCTCTGACCAAACCCAAAACAGAACCAAGAAGATCAGCCCCCATAATACAGGTTGATCTTTCTTTTTCCCACTTCCTCAATATCAAGTTCTATGTTCTGTTCCCCAAGACAAGATATTATATAAACCGTCTCTTCAGCAATCTCCTTGTCCATTTCTATCACAACACCTTCACCGACAGACACTTTACATATACCTCCGAAAGAAGCAATCCTTTCAAGAACAACCTCAGGAAAAACTCTGTTCTGAATCCTTCCGGCTATCAACAATGAATTTCCGACAACCCTGTCAGAAACTATTATACTGTCAGCCCTCATCCTGAAAGCCGACATAAGTTCATTCATATCTCCGACTGTAACCATAATGGAGGACAAAGATAGTAATTCATTCTCACTATTTACCCAACCGGCTGTTCATGACACCAGAAAATTATAACTATAGATCTTGTTCCGAACTAGAATATCAATAACAGGCAGAATATCAAAACACAATCCTCACTGCAATAATTCTCCATGTGGCATTCGGTGATCATTTTATTTCATACCAGCCTGGATACATAATTATTACAGAGTGGATTAAAATCAGGAAACATTAAAGGATTGATTTTCGTTCTTAAATATCAACCATACTTTCAGCAACCTATATCACATTTATTTTTCTGACTACAACCGATAATAATTCATTCCACTTATTCAAATTGCTTCATCATTATCAGAAATTGGGTTGGCAGTAAGGAAGAAGCATATATTACTCTGTTTATCATTCAATATAATCAGGAATAAAGAAAAAAACTGACCGAACATTATTTCATTTATATCATTCATTTTATCAAATAAACCAAAAATATGAATTTTTACATCAAATCTTGCCTATTATTGGAACCTAACAGCTAATATGAACAATTAATGGATTTTAGTTCATTGCCATCTTCTTTCCCGTCCTCAAGGGAGAAAGGGGGGAAAGGGGAAAGCGGAACCTCTAAAACCTATTTTTTTACTGGTTTTGGAATGGATGAAATTGAAAAAAGTTATAAAAAATAGCCTTTTCCACCCCCTTTTCCCCCATTTCCCCCTTTTTTTCCCCCTTTGAGGCAGGGAAAGAAAAGTAATCTAATCACAGAACCAATCATCCAAATTATAATCTCTTTGACTTTTAAGGATAAGAAAGATATGCCCCCTGACAACTATTATCAATCAACAAAAATATCCTTAATCCCACTACCAAAATTCAGACAGCACCATAAAAAGTTCTCCAGTCATTTTTGTCTTATCCCACCATTTGCAGATCGGATGAGATGATTGTCGGCAAAAAAATATAAAACTATGCCGATATTATTCATCCGGTTAAGAATATGGTGGATGACAGATAACAAACGACTTAACCTGATTATATTTTTCTTCTACTACCATCATTTCCAACTACTCCAAGAGAAAGAAAAAAGAGAAACCAAGTATTACCTCAGTTTCTCTTCCTGATTTGACTATAACAGATTGAGTTCTGCTTCTTCTCCGTTCTGATAGCAATAGATGTCTAAATTTTCAGTAGTCATCCACTGGCAACTATTAAGTCTGAATCCGTATCTCTCCTTGATGGTTGAAAGGAAAGATTCAAAGTCCTCGTAATTCTCTGATTCTCTCAGTTCTTCGTCCGTCAGCTTTATGATATTCAAACCGCCGACACAAAAAACTAAAATCAATACATACTTAGGTTCCATAATTTCAATCCTCTTTTAAGTTATACCTTTTAATCAGTTTATATACCGTTGATTTAGAGAAACTACATCCCTGAGAAGTAACGAATCCTTCCCTGTTCAGAATATCAGCTATCCCTTGCAGAGTATGTTTCTCTTTGACAAGGGTTCTGAGCATGGCAACAGCCCTTTTATTGTTCGGGTTGTTGTCAGCTTTATCCTTGCAGGTCTTTATGCTGTTTTGAATGGCCTGATTGTGCTTATCCATCAGGTATTCAGGATTGCCAAGTTTGAATCCTCTGCTTTTCTTTGCCTGTAATGATGCCTTCGTCCTGGCTGCTATCAATTCTGCTTCGTACTGGGATATGGCCGAAATAATATGAAGCACCATTTTATTAGCCTGTGGAAAATCGCAAAAGACTATTTCCACATCAGATTCCAATAAACTGGACAAGAATGAAACCGACCTTGCCAGTCTATCCAGTTTTGCTACTATTAAAGTAGCACCGTCTTTTCTACATAGGGCCAACGCTTCCTTAAGTTTGGGTCTCTCTTTTTTCCGCCCCGATTCAATTTCAATATATTCAGCAACCGGAGTTTTATCACAAAGGTATTTCTGTATTATCTCCCTCTGTGCCTCAAGTCCCAATCCTGAGTATCCTTGTTTCTGAGTGCTTACCCGGAGATAAGCCACATATTGATTGTTCATTATCTTTTATTTTTTAATAGTTTTAACAATAGTTCCACTGACAAGATGGTCGTCTAACCTATGGAACCATTTACGTCAGTTCATAAAAAAGGCTTTCCATGAGATTTCGAGTTCTTATAAATTCTACTCTCCCACAGAAAGCCTGTTGTCACATTTCCCGATTTTTCAAAGAACCGCTAATACTTTATAATATTATATGTATCAGAAACCCTCTTTTCATAATCATCGGTTTTCTCCACAAGTTCATCCACCACAGAAACAAGCATGTCAAAGTAGATGTCTTCCCTCTTATCCCTGATTTCTCCATCCTCACCAATCAGACAGACTTCAAACAGGTCAGCACCCTCATTCAATACAATCTGGACCTTTCCGGTATGTTTGAATCCGTTGACCTTGAATTCAAGACCACATGTTATTACTTTCATTGTTTCAATCTCAACTCCCCAAGACATAAGGACAGGGAGATTGGATTTCAGGATTGACCAGATATATCCGGCCAGTTCCAAATCGTAGTTCTTATCTCTTTCCATGATTCTTTGTTTTTCCGTTCACGATTCTTTTTTGTTTTCCCGTAAGGACTTCAAACCTGTAGAAATCCTCGTCACAACTCATACATTGAAATTCATAGCCTTTAATTCTGGACCTTAAAAGCATACGTCCACACTTAGGACAGAACCTTCTCGTTTTCATATCCGCTTTTGTTTAAACTATATTCATCTTCACCCCAAAACATCCGATAATCCTCACATATTCTTCTATAATCCTCCAATCCCAAATGAGGAAAATTGGTGGAATACATATAATGAAGGTCTTCGGGAGTAAGGTTTGGATCGTTATTCAGTATGTCATAAACCTCATCCTCAAACTCATAGGGACTGAAATATGGATCATCCTGAACATGGGAATATACATCAGTACAGTCCTCCATGATATGTTCTATAAACATCAGACTCTTCGTCAGGTCTTTCTTTACCGTTATCTCCTCATCAGTATGGGCATTGTAATAGCCGCATGAAACGTTGATACAGGAAACCCCAAGTCCGTTCTCTTTCAAGGTCAGGATATCGGTCATCAACCCGTTCTCCTCCATGTAACCCCATTTCTCAGGTTCTATCGCTTCCATGAACTTTTCGGAACACAAGCCGGCATATCCGATACTTGTAACCAGATCCGAATCACCCTTTCTGTCAGGCTGGATAACGAACCTCACATCATCGAAGAAAGACATCACCGCCTCAGAACTTCCCTTGCAGCCTGTTTCTTCCTCTCTAAAAAAGACTACTTTCATAGAATCATATTTCTTCAGGCATTCAAGGCAGATGAACACTCCGTTCTTGTCATCGGCTCCCAAATTCTCAAACCTCCTGTTCTTGGGAGAATAACCGAATATGATTTCCCTGGTCTCCACCGCCTTGAAATCCTTTGAATGCTTGCAGTGTGAAACCTGGTCGATATGGCTCACCAGGCAGGGATAAGTTTCAGCTTTACCCTTGACTACATACAGGTTCCCGAACTTATCCTTTGACACGGATATGTCTCCGGAAAGCTGTCTTATATAGGAACAGAGGAACTTTACCATCTTCTGTTCCTTTCCACTGGGACTGTAGATACTATACAGCCGCTTCAATAATTGTATATTCATGATTTATCTCTTTTTTAAGTTTATAGCCGTATGGAAGGTTGGTACTTGGATTTACTTTATCGAACACCTCATTGTCAAACTCCCATGCTTCCTCATTTCTCAATAACCGGCATAATGTATCCGTACCGATGCTTTTACTCTCATAGATACCTTCCGGTTCATTCCAGATATTGATCCGGGTAATGTCGGTGTAATCCTCATACCATTCATCATCATATTCGGAGTAATGCCAGTTCTCCCGCTTGAACTCATTCTCGGCCTTCTCCATACAGTCCTTGCAGCAATAGTATTCCTCCGTCACTTCCGAGCACATGGCATCATCCAACAGGATATATGTTCCACATTCATCACAGCAGACACAATCGTTTTCATGGTGGTATTCCTGTGTTGATTCTATCCATATAAAATCATCCAGGTTTTCAACGTCTACCCGGATCTCCCTTCCGTTCCGATAGCAGAGTCTTGTATCATCACAATAGTATTGGTGGTAATCATCCCATTCCCGATCGTCTTCATCGCCGTCAGTATCACCATATAAGTTCAAGTCTGTGGTGTCAAGGTTATATGAAAAGTGTGAGTTTTCGTAGTTGTAGGCTTTATTCAGGTTATAACTGTACCATTTGAAAGAATCCTGATAAGAAAGCGTGTCTTCCAGTTCCAGATCACAGTCAATCTCAAACTTCCTGTCGGATAATGAGTTCCCATGAATATCTACAAATGCATTAGCTTCATGGCAGGATGCACCCACGATTTTATAACCGTCTATGTAATCACCTTGAATGAGTTTGTCAATCAGTAACCGTTTCAACACGTCATCACCTCCTGAAGAGTATTGCCTTTCAAGTAACCTCCATTTATTGCCATCCTGATCCGTAACGTCAGTAAATAGAATGGATCTTGCTACAACCAATCCTGTTTTGTCTGTTATGTAAGCCGCCTTGGCTTTTACCGAATCACGATAGAATGAGGTCCGGTCTTCGTCCACCATACATGAACCGAAATTACCTTTGCAATAATCACTATCATATATTTTCCAGAACTCATTGTTTATATGTAGTTCCATATCAGGTGATTTCCCATGTGTATAAGTACACCATTGCTGGGTGAAAACATCTCCTGCAATCCAGTTTACGACACTTGGAGAGAGCAACTTTCCTATCTCTGTCTCAAGGATAAGCTCTCTCATGAATTTTCCGGCCCTCATCTTGAAGACCCGGCTACGTTCAACATTTATATAGCGGACTGAACTTTTATCCAGATCCTCACATACACCCTTGCTTTCGTCAGTCTGATATCTGGAAGAGTGGTATGTCTTGCCTATCAGTTCCACCCTATAAGGCAGCTTTTTATCACCTTTTCCTGATTCAATGACAGCATCCATTACTTTTTTCTGTAGGTCAGCCATATCATATATATGTAACAAGGCATAATCGTTATGTTCCCTGCAATACCGGAGCAGTGCAGGATTCTTCAGATGGTTCAGCAGTATCCTGTTCTTTCTTACCACTGTACCGTTATCTCTTTTTTCAAGTCCGAAACAGGCCTTGAACCTTTCGTAACCATAAAAATCATAGTATAACATAATCTTCTGAATTTTAAATTGTCGGTAAATAAAAAAAGGAGAGATACTTCCTTTTTATCGGAAATATCCCTCCCCGGAATATTATCTCGGTATGTCTCAACCGTGTCAGATGAATGGTATCGTATCCTCTTCCAGAACTCCCGATTCCACTATCTTCTTACATATCTCATGGGAAGCCTTGTTCCTCAGGTCATATCCGTAACCTTCACTTCCCATTGTTTTAATCACTTCAACCATACTTCTGAATAAGGTCTGTTGCAGGGTCCTGTGGAATGTGGTAACTGCAATAGCGAACCTTTTCTCATTCCACCCATAGTCGTTCAGGGCATGTTCAAGTTCTTTTGCAGCCTTGAATTCCCTGCTGTTTTCCAGTTCATGTCTTTCCATAATATTCATTATTGTTTATATATTATTCCTATTGCAATGATTTAGAATAAGCACCTTTCTTGCATTCATCTATACGTGACTGACATTCCTCCGTTACTTCCTTTAGAATCTCAGCACATCTTTTATCAGAACAGCCTTGCAGCAATCTGTCTATGTATGTCATAATATCATTCACTTCCATATCATGTATCCGTTAAAGGGTTCAACAAAAAAGGGAGAAAGATCATGTTTATCCTTCTCCCTTGTGAGTCAATTTATTTTCAGGTCTAACTCAAAAACCAGCTATAATTCTCAGTATCCTCACCATCCAAGGCTCTCTGGATACCCACAGCAAAATCAGTGCAGTTCTGATTTCTCTCCAGGAACTTGTCAATATAGGATTGTTTGGCGGCGTCATTGAGTAGCTGCATCAGATCCCAACAAGTGATATTCTCTCTTCCACGTAACCCGAAATTAGGGTTTTCTATATAGCCTTTCGTAGCTGCATTGACATTGGAATCACCTAAAATCACCTTGGGCAATTCTTTAAGTTGTGAAGCGGGTAAAGCTTGGTATAATCTGAGCCTACCTATTATTTGGCAGAACTGTTCCTGTGAAATATTCGTCCTTCCCAGATTTTCAAGAAGTCTCAAATTCTGTTCGGGATTAAAGTCTTGAAATAACTGTAGTGCTGAACTGTATATATCTGCATCACTCATCACTTCCAGTCGTCCGGTCAGACCATCGTTCAGTAACATAAGGTTCGAGCAAACTTTCACTCTCCATCCGATAAAGATTTTAAATTTCTCAGGTGATTTTCGGGCGTATAGGTTTTCTTCATTCAAGCTTCTAACACCTCCGATACATAAATGGACTTCCTCTCCGTTCATCATTCTACTCATGGAACGGATATGAAAACAAAAGACCATTCTCTGGTAGTAAATGGTCTCGTCCTCAGGTTTAAGTTCCTCTTTCTTTTTGGTTAATGCTCCCGGAATCCTGCCCAGAATTTTATGTGAAACTCTGATCTCTGTGTTACCAAAGCTTTCACCTGTAAAATAGCTCCTTGCAGCCTCCTCGATCCGGTGTATGAATGTCTGGTGGCTGATTGTAAGCTGATTGTCTCCGAAACTGGGTACAATGCAGTTTCTCTCAAGTTCTTCAAGTGTAATGCCCGAAGTATTCGATTCTATGAAATTTGGATGTTCTTCCTGTTCTTCTTCAGATACGATTACAGCATCTTCGATTTCCTCAGTATTAATCACATCCATCATTCTTGTCATCATTCCGATTGTTCTTGGAATGACAGTAAGTTCATTAGTCATTGTTTCCATACTCTTTGTTATTTTTTAGTTGTTAATAAAATCCGATAAACGAAAAAAAGCCAAGAGGTTTATTTCTTTGCTTTTATAAATAAACTTCTTAGCTTCTTGATTCCCTTGAGTATTGATGTAGTAACCTCAAGGATTGTTATTATTACGTCCTGACCTTTATCATAATCCACTGTTCAAGACGTTATGTTAGTTCTCAGTCACCGCCGCATCCACAGCTTCGACTTTACCCGTGGCGGATTTTTTCTTTCCCAATCTGCCACCATACTTCTCGGCAAGCTCGATCAATACGGAGCCTGCCACGATGATCTCCGCTACATTTGCGGCGATCTTCAATGCTTTTACCAAATTTCCCATTTCTCTAATTTTCAATTGTTTGTTATTACGTTTCTATTCTCTTATATATTATTCTCACATATAAGGCTTTGAAGGATTCAAGAAAGGGGAAGAAAAAAAAGAAAAGCCGTCATCAAACCTCCTCGATCTGACTTGACTTTCCGATAGACTGCATACTTTGGGTAATCAAGACTAAAGCTGTGAAAACTACTCGTACCGTTGCTATCCCTCGAATTAAAGTTCTAACCATCATCTGAAATTAGATTTAACCCGGAAAATTACTTTTTATAACGCTTGAAGCTACGCACCTTATCTTAATGGTGCTGAATAATGCTCCAAGCTATTTTCTCATATATAAGGGTTTGGAAGGTTTCAGGAGGGAGGAATGAACGGCCATACTTTTGATATATAAATGAAAGGTCCGCAAACAAAAATCCGGGTGCCCTGTTGTATCCGGATAAAGGAGTATCGTATGGAGAGAACCGAACTGATTGAGGCTATAAGAAAAGTCTGTGAGATACAAAACGATATCAGAATAGACATGAGGGTAAGAGGTGAGGGCTGTTTTTTCGATGCCGCATACATTTTTCTTGGAGAAAAAGAAGTGTATGTGACGGATGCATTATATATAATAAGGATAGACGAACTGGACACAAAGTCTTTGAACAGGATATATCAAAAGATTATTCTAAAATAGATTTTCCTCATGAATGATAAAACAAATTGATTCATTACAAAGTGGCGGTTCGTTGAGAACAGCCACTTTTCACTATAACCCATATTATTTTGGAGGTCTTGAGTTTTTTGCCTATCTTTGTAGTAACCCATATATCAGACCATTATGAACAGTAATAATAAAAACCAGATAATCCGTTTTGACTGGGCGATGAAACGTCTGCTCAGAAACAAGGCAAACTTCAGTGTCCTTGAAGGCCTGCTCACCACGTTACTGGGTGAGAAGATCATTATCCAGAGGCTTCTTGAGAGCGAGAGCAATCAGGAGGACGAATATGACAAGTATAACCGTGTGGATATGCTTGCCGAGAACTCCAAGGGGGAGCTGGTATTGATAGAGGTGCAGAACAATAATGAATATGCCTACTTCCAGCGTATGTTGTTCGGTACTTCCAAGCTGGTCACTGAATATATCAACAGAGGGGAAAGCTATGACAAGGTCCGTAAAGTATATAGCGTTAATATAGTCTACTTCTCCCTAGGACATGGCAGGGACTTCGTTTATCATGGAAAGACGGAATTCAGGGGTATCCACACTAATGATCTTCTTGAACTCACCCCGTTCCAGAAACAGACATTCAAGGTGGATACGGTAAGTCAGCTATATCCTGAATATTATATCCTGAAAGTGAACGGTTTTAATCAGGTGGCAAAAAGTCCCCTGGAAGAATGGATCTACTACCTGAACACTGGGGAGATACCTTCCACTGCTACAGCTCCAGGTCTTGAGGAGGCCCGTGAGAGATTGAAACTGGATAGCATGACCAAGGATGAGCTTGCTGCCTATTACCGTCACTTGGATAATATTGTAATCCTTCGTGATAATATCAATACTGAACGTGAAGAAGGAAGGGCGGAAGGTCTTGAAGAAGGAGAAAGAAAGAAAGCTATCGAAGTCGCCCGTTATCTAAAGTCATCAAGAACCGCAATGGAATTAATTATTGGAGCTACAGGATTGTCTAAAGAAGAGATTGAAAAACTATAATATAAACTTTTTACATAGTATTTAGGAGGAACTATACAATGGATTACGTATGGTTCCTCTTTTCTCGTTTATGAAACAAGTAATCTACACATAGTAATAAAAGTATCAAGTCCCAATCTAATCAAGAAATAAGTTCATTTTTTATGGTATTTAACAGGAACAGGTTAAATGAATATAAAAGACAGGGGGAGTAAAAGGGGGAGTATCTGATTTTTTCAAAAGAAAAACCGCTGAAAATCAGCGGTTTTCAAATCCATTCGTGGAGCTGGAGGGAGTCGAACCCTCGTCCAAACGAGGAAGCCATACGCTTTCTACATGCTTATCTTCGCCTAAATTTTCGAGTATAAGCAGGACCGAAGCCACCAACTTATACCTTATCCTCTAAATTTTCGTAAGAGACACGAGGCGGATCTCTAACTATTCCCGATTTTACTGCACCACTTGATCAAACGCTTCGGAACAAGAGCTTTTGAGTGATGTCTCGTTTCCACCACTTTGGCAGAAATAAAGCTAATCTACTATGATTCGATTAAGCAGCAAGAGCATAATTTTCGTTGCCAGATAAAATTTTGAAAACTGGGATTATAGTGCCAATCAACCACGCACTGCATGCTTACATACCACTTAGCCACGCTGTCAAATCCAGTCAACCCCGTACTGGTAACTCATAAAGAGATTACAAATATACACACACTTCTGTTAATATCCAATTATTTATTCATTTATTTAGCGCATTTTAATGAGAACAATGTATCTTTGAAAATAATTTTTCTAATCCTAACAGATCAGACAATATGAACAAAAAATTAATGGTATTGTGTATGAGCAGTATAATACTGGGAGGCTGTATACCCTCTCCCAAGAAACAAACGGAAGCAATTACAGTTGAAGAAAATCCGAATATGATGTATATGTTGGTAGGCAGTTATGCAACTCCGGAGGAAGAAGGTATCAAGGTTTATAACTTTGATGAACAAAATGGCAACTCACAATATATCAGCGGAATAAAAGGAATATCCAACCCATCTTTCCTCATTCCTTCGGCTGATGGAGAAAGAATATATGCTGTAGGGGAGGATTCCGGAAAAAGTTCTACCGCCAATGCCATCAAATTCGATAAAGAACAAAAGAAACTAACTTTGCTTAATTCTCAACCCACTGACGGCGGTGCACCTTGTTATATAACTCTCAGCCCGTCGGAAAAATTTGTCCTGACAGCAAATTATATGGGAGGTAGCATTACCGTTTTCCCACTAGATAAAGACGGCAAATTAAAATCCGAAACACGCCTTATTTCCTTTACAGGAAATAGTCTTGACAAAGAGAGACAAACACAGCCACATTTACATTGTATAGAATTCACTCCAGACCATAAATATCTACTTGCCAGTGATTTAGGAACAGACCAGATTCATGTATTTCCTGTTAGTGAGAATGTAACTGATGGTGTATCCCATTCCTTGCTGAATGAATCCGAAGAATTTAATATAAAAGTAGAATCAGGATCAGGACCACGCCACATTTGTTTCCATCCGAACCAAAAATTCGCTTATCTGATTAATGAAATCTCAGGAAAAGTTATAGCTTTCTCTTACGACAAAGGAAAATTAAACGCCATACAATATATAGAAGCTGACACAGTGGGTGCCAAAGGTAGCGGAGATATTCACATTTCACCTGATGGAAAATTTCTATATGCATCCAACCGCTTAAAAGCAGACGGTATCGCTATTTTCTCCATAAATCAGGAAGAAGGAACATTAACAAAGACAGGTTATCAGCTGACTGGTATCCATCCACGTAATTTTATTATCAGCCGGAACGGACGATACCTGTTAGTGGCCTGCAGAGACAGCAACTCCATACAAGTATTTGAAAGAGATTCCCAAACAGGACTACTGAAAGACACAGGCAAAACAATAAAAACCAATAAACCTGTATGCCTGAAGTTTACCTTTTAAACAGGAAACATTGTTTTTAATAAAATAAACTGCTGCTTTCGTTGTATGTATTGGAAACAGCAGTTTATTTTATCAAAAACAAAACGAATCTTTATACATAAGTTTCCAAGAACTTAACATGACCTTCCACAGTCACTTTCACCTCTTTTGTTGTGGCAGGGAAAAGGATAGATTCACCGGCTTGCAATTCCAATGAGTTACCATCCCCATCAGTTACCGTACATGTACCTTCCATGCAAATATAAATTACAAACGAATCAAGTTCACTATAATCTATCGTCATATTTTCAGTCAAATCATAAACAGAAGTAGTGAAATACGGACAGGTAACCAACTCGACAGATTCATTCTGTTTCGGAGTATAATGAGTACGATAATCCTCTTCTACAGAATAATCTATGGCATCTTTTGACAATTCTGTATGCAACTCACGAGTATTGCCATTTTTATCCTTACGATTGAAATCATAAATTCGATAAGTCACATTCGAGGTCTGCTGAATCTCAGCAATAAAGCATCCGGCTCCAATACTATGGATACGTCCTGCAGGCAAGAAAAACACATCACCCGGTTGTACGGCATAATCAGCCAATGCATCACAAATAGTATTATCAGCAATCATTGCAGCATATTCATCGGGAGTAATTTTTTTACTTAATCCCGAACGCAGATGTGCTTTCCCCCCGGCATTGTCAATAACATACCACATTTCGGTCTTGCCCATCGAATTATGACGCTTCTTTGCCAGTTCATCATCCGGATGCACTTGTATAGAGAGGTCGTCACAAGCATCAATGAATTTGATCAACAAGGGAAAATTATCACCAAAACGCTGATAATTACTTTCTCCTACCAAAGAACCTTTATATTCTTTTACCAACTGGCTCAAATTTTTGCCGGCTTCAGTTCCATTAGCAACAACAGACTCATCGCCCGGGACATTAGAAATTTCCCAACTTTCGCCAACCTGAGGCTGTTCAATATTCAGATGTTTGAACGGAATAATCTTTTCTCCACCCCAAATGGTGGATTTCAGAATGGGGTTAAATTTAAATGGATACATAGGTGTATTAATTAATAGTTTCTAGGTTTGGATACAAAAATAAGGGAATTCTATGACTTTACCGCATAGAATCCCCTAAAATTAACAGCTATGTGTGTATATTCAAAGGTGTATTAGTAGTCTGTATTATTAGGATCGAAATTAGTCCAGCCATCCAACCAATTATCATCTGTTCCAAACGCTCCGATATATTCTACTGTCTCAAAACCGCTGCTCAACAGTGCGTCATTAAATGAAGCGGCTGTCAACACAGGGCTATCTGCATCCGGCATATAATTAACACCGAAGCACCAAACAAATTATTATCCATATCCAGATATGTCTTATATAGTTCACTGTTCCTAACATAGCCAAAGTACGTCCGCTACTATCCACCCAGCAACGGCTGAAATTCATATTCAGGCTAAGATCTACCAAGGGCCTACGATCTTTAACGGTCTAGTCATTGTTTAACCCATTATTTAATAAATCATAGCCATTGTTCATCGGACTAAGCACAGCATTGATTCCACCCTTCAAGCTACAAAAGCCATTATCGAAACCTAGAAAATCTGTGCCACTTCCTTTATTATACAGAATTTTTTTTAAATGAGTCTGATCATTTAAACTAATTCCAACCGAAATAGTAAACAAATTACTGCTAGGAACATCTTTGGTATTCACTAAAATAAAACCACCACTGAAATCAGCCGGATATTCCAGTGCAGGCGATTTCACTACCAACATATTATCCAACTGCGACGATGGAATAATATCGAAAGAGAAAGCACGCGCATCGGCTTCAGAACTAGGTACGGCACTATTATAAATCCACACATTATTATACCGTTGTGAAAACCCACGTACCATAACGAATTTCTCCTCAATCATACTGATACCCGGTACACGGCGAATCACTTCCGAAGCATCTTTATCTTGCGTCTTGGTAATCTGCTGGGCAGAAGCTCCCGTTTGCATAACCAAGCTGGTACGTTGTTGGGTAATAATAGCATTCTCCGTATTCTTTTTAGCATCCGCTACAACCACAACTTCTCCTAATTGTTGATGATCCTGTTCTAGTTCTACTTTTATTTCGAACATACCGTTTATTGTAACCTCAACAGTCTGTGTACAATAAGACACATAAGATATAATAAGCTTGTACGTTCCATTTCTTAATCCCGCAAGTTAGAAATTACCATCCACATCAGTAATAGTTCCTGTATTTATACCACTTAACTGTACAGCAGCACCAATAAGTGGCTCTTTAGTCGCTTCATCTGTTACAGTTCCTCTCAAAGCAGCCGCCTGTACGGTCAATACCAACATCAAGAGAATTATCATAAGGCTAATGCCTTTCATCTGAGCTTTCATCATACTTTTACCTTGTTATTTTTCCGATGACAAAGATCAGATAAAAGCATTACATGTATAATACATCTGCATGATGCTCCTTTTGCGTATTTATTTCAATAATGTTTCATTGCATTTTGTTGAAAAAGCTCCTACCTTTACAAATAAATTGTAAAATAGAAAAAGAATATGAGAAGTTTTGCATCTGACAATAATTCAAGTGTACATCCCCGCATCATGGAAGCGTTAATGAAGGCCAATAACGGACATGCACTTGGCTATGGAGATGATCCATGGACAGAAGAAGCCGCCCACAAAGTGAAAGAACAATTTTCACGTCCATGTGAAGCACTGTTTGTTTTTAATGGCACAGGCAGTAATACTATGGCGCTGCAAATAATGACCCGTCCTTACCATATTATCTTCTGTGCCGACACAGCTCACATTGCTGTAGATGAATGTGGTGCCCCCAGTAAAGCGACTGGCTGTTTCATGCGCACAATTCCTACTCCGGATGGCAAACTGACTCCGGAATTACTAAAACCATTTATGGTTAACTTTGGTATAGAACACCATTCTCAACCCGGAGCAATTTACCTAAGTCAATGTAGTGAATTGGGAACAATTTATAAACCAGAAGAAATATGCGCATTGACAGAATTTGCACACCGGCATGGACTGTTTGTGCATATGGACGGTGCCCGTATCTCTAATGCCGCGGCAGCATTGGGAATGAGTCTTGATGATATATCAGGAGCTTGCGGAGTTGACACATTGACTTTGGGAGGAACAAAGAACGGAGTGATGGGAGCCGAATGTGTAGTGATTTTCAATCAGGATTTGATAAAGGAAGCACGTTATGCCAGAAAACAATCTTGCCAATTGGCCAGCAAAATGCGTTATATCTCTTGCCAGTTCACAGCCTTCCTTGAAGATAACCTATGGTTAACATGCGCACAACATGCCAACGCAATGGCGCAACGCTTGTACAAGAAACTTTCCACAATGCCTGATATAAAGTTTACCCAAACAGTGGAGAGCAACCAATTATTCTTCATCATGCCGCGTGAAAAAGAAGATAAGCTACAAGAATATTATCATTTCTACTTTTGGAACGAAACCATAGGAGAAATGAGACTTGTTACCTCTTTCGATACAACAGAAGAAGATGTCGACAAACTGATAGCTTGCATAAAGACTCTATAATCATCTCCCGGTTCTCTATCAGGGCAGGCCTTCAGACCTGCCTGTTCTATTTCCA